>Ga0102812_10000009_pt1 | contig 193871 bp, 154 predicted proteins | sample ColrivemetaGS713_FD_79334 | JGI IMG/M metagenome (GOLD analysis project Ga0102812, IMG submission 79334) | Estuarine microbial communities from the Columbia River estuary - Flood tide ETM metaG S.713 | ecosystem: Environmental > Aquatic > Marine > Intertidal zone > Estuary | place: USA...
ACAATCAGCCTGTGGGTCTGCTCAGTCAGCAACCGGTCCGTTTTATTGTCCCGCCGATCAAAAAGTTTATATCGACCTGGTCTTTTATCAGGAGTTGAAAAACCGATTCAAGGCACCGGGTGATTTTGCCATGGCCTATATCGTCGCTCATGAAGTTGGACACCATGTTCAGAGCATATTGGGCATTAGTTCTCAGGTTGAAATGCAAAAGCGAAAAGTCTCTAAAAAGGAGGCCAATCAATTATCTGTCAGACTTGAACTTCAAGCGGATTTTCTTGCTGGCGTTTGGGCTCACCATGGTCAGAAAATGAAGAATTTTCTTGAAAAAGGGGATATTGAGGAGGCGATGAATGCAGCGGCTGCCGTCGGTGACGACAGAATTCAATTGCAGGCCCGTGGGTACGTTGTTCCCGATGCTTTTACGCATGGTACTTCTGAACAAAGAATGCGCTGGTTTAAAAAAGGATTGCTGGAAGGAAAATTGAAGGATGGAGACACCTTCAGTGAGTATAATCTGTAGGGGGTCAGCTTTAGAATTTATTTGCTCAGTCGCTTCAGATAAGCTACTGCTATTTCAAATCATTTATTTTCATTGCACTTTGTCTGGAACTGGCGGATGCTTTTGCCCGAATGCCCCTGTTTTCTAATCACCAAAAACGCTTTCTTTTTGTAACAAGTCAGTTTCGACTCAATAGTAACTATTGAGTCGAAATCACATTTATAGGGATTGGGTACATTTTTACCAAATTTTTAAATTTGCGCAATTTTTAAAAATGGTAATAAAATTTAGCTAGTAACTCTATTGTCATAAGTTGACAGTTAAGGTCAATTAAAGAATAATAATATAGCCTAATGTGTACATAATAATTAACATTGTGGTCAATTTAAGGGTATCGGGGAATCAGTGGAACTTTCAATAGGAAAAATGAAAATAATGCACTGACAATCAATGATATGTTATTAATAATTAAAATAGATTTAAATAAATTTGAAATGAGAAGAAATTTAATTGTTTTAGCGCTTCTATTTGCTGGCTTTACTGGAATTGCTCAGACAACGGTAGATGTGGTAACGGGACCGTCATATGCGGATGAAGTTTATTATAGCCTTACGGAAGGTTCATTGGTAACTGCTCCAAGAGCTGAATGGGATCTGGCTTTGGCAACAAACAGATTTGATGTAAATATTCTGGCGAACCACGCTAGCGGTGTTGAGGTATATACTTATCCTGATGGGGACATTTCTGCCTGGGCAACTTTGGATGCATCCAATATGGCTAACTGGGCACCGATGAATAACTCAATCGTGAACATGAGTGAAGGTGCCTTCGTGAGAAATGTGGACCCTAATGATCCATTTGATTTTGGTTGGGGAAAATATAACCCGGCATCTCACATGGTTTCAGGGGATAGCTTATATGTGGTAAAGACGGTTTCAGGATCTGTTAAAAAAATGTGGATCGTGGAGAAAAATCCAAATGTTGGGATCAACAAATGGCAATTGAAATATGCCAATCTTGATGGATCTGATGAGCAGACGATCTTCATCGAAGGAGAAGCATATGCTTCAAAGAATTTTATGTATTTCAACCTTGATTCTAATGAATTGATGGACAGAGAACCTGCAAGTAACGATTGGGAACTGGAATTTACAAAATTCTATGACTATACCATTCCTTATAATGTTACAGGTGTGACCGTGAATAGCGCAAGAGTAGTTGGATACCAGGTAGATTATGTGGATCAGTCAACTTTCGTGGATTATGACGAGACTTTATTCAATGACAGTCTTACCGTGATCGGTTCTAACTGGAAAAGTTTTAACGGTGCAGGTTATAGTGTTGATGAAGACAGAGTGTACTTTTTGAAAGTTTTTGACGGAGAAACGTCTGATTCAAGCTACTGGAAATTGCATTTTACCGGATTTGGAGGATCTTCAACCGGAAGTTATACTTTCGTGCAGCAACAATTAGGAACAGCTTCCGTTCGTGGAATCGCTGATCTTGGTTTGTTCGAATTGTATCCAAATCCAGCATCTGATTTTATATACGTATTGACTGATACAAATGAAAAGATCAATATTCGGGTTATTGACATGACCGGCAGAATGATCATGAATAATGAGTTGTCAAGCAATGGTTTTAATAAAACCAAACTGGATATCAGCCAGCTTGAAAAAGGAACATATGGCATTGTTGTCGAGACAAGTAATGGCTCTGAAACGAAAATGTTCGTTAAAAAATAATTTTATTCACAGCCATTTTCCTCTTTAGAGAGTGAAAAGGCATATTGATTGGATATATGATAAGGCAATTGCTGTTTTTATTGATCTTGTTGACAACTTTCTTTCAAAGTTATTCTCAGGGTGAAAGATTAACGATCAGGGTGTTGGATGGTGAAACAAATCTGGTATTACCCTATTGTTATGTAACCACTGAAATAATGAAAAGTGGGGAAGTGAGTCTTTTTACAACAGATGAAAATGGTGAAGCTGAAGTTGAATTTCCAGGGAAGATGGCTGTGAATATTAATTTTTTGGGGTATAGAAGCCTTTCTGATACCATCCATGATTTTACGGGCCAGAAAACCTATCAATTGCTATCAGATCCATATAATTTGGAACAGGTTGTGATCACCGGACAAAACAAACCCGTCAGCATCGATAATTCCATTTACAGCATTAAGCTGATCGGTAAACGGACGATCGAACAGAAAGCTTCGAATAATCTGGCAGAATTGCTGGATGATGAATTAAACATTCAAATAAATAATGATCCATCCCTGGGTTCATCCGTGAAATTGCAGGGGATCGCAGGGGAAAATGTCAAAATATTAATTGACGGCGTACCGGTAATCGGCCGGCTGGACGGAAATATTGATTTGAGCCAGATCAATTTGAATGAAGTGGATCATGTCGAGATAGTTGAAGGTCCGATGTCCGTTATTTACGGAAGCAATGCCCTCGCAGGCGTGATCAACATCATCACTAAGGAAAACAGGCGGTCGAAATTAATGACGGGTCTGGAGAGTTATTATGAATCCGTGGGTGTGTATAATATCAATGGCAACGTTAATTTCAATACAGGTTCCCATGGTTTGGGATTTAATTTTGGAAGGAACTTTTTTGGGGGTTATTCTTTGGATCCGAATTCCAGAAGTAAGCAATGGAAACCCAAGGAACAATATAATGGAAGGGCCCAGTACATTTTCACGAAAAACAAAATTAAGACAAAGTTTAAGAGCGATGTTTTCCGGGAAAGACTTCTGGATAGAAATAATCCATCTGCCCCTTATTTTGATAAAGGAAATGATACCTGGTTTCACACTTTTCGCCTGAATAACAGTTTGCATAACAATCTGAGGATCGATGCAAGCTCCAATGTTAATCTCCTTTTATCTTATTCTTATTACAACCGGGAAAAAATCCGTTACCTGAAGGATCTGACAACGCTTGAAAGACTATTGAGCCCAAACCCGGGCGACCACGATACCACAGCCTTCAATGCTTTTATTGTTCGTGGATCCTATAACTACGACCACCCAAAGAATAAAATTTCCATTCAGACGGGCTTGGACCTGAATCATGAAACGGCGTTCGGAAAAAGAATACTGAATACCCGTGAAAACATGGGTGATTATGCTGTGTTTTTGAGTGCCAAATGGAAAGTAAACGAAGTCTTCACCCTTCAGCCTTCTGTCAGGGCAAGCTATAATACAAAATACGATGCGCCGCTTACACCTTCTTTGAATCTGAAATATGCCAGGCAGGATCATTCTCTGAGACTGTCCTATGCCAGGGGTTTCAGAGCTCCTTCCCTGAAGGAGTTATATCTTTATTTCTACGACAGCAATCATCAGATTGAAGGGAATGAAGATTTGAAAGCTGAAAATTCACATAACCTGAACCTGGTTGTGGATACGAAATACAGAATGCTTGGGCGGGATATAGCCTGGCAGATTTCTGGTTTTTACAATAAGATCTTTGATAAGATAACCCTGGTGAATATTGATGCGGAAAATTCATTGCATTACAGAAATGAAAATGTGGGTGAATTTCAGTCAGTTGGAGGGTCCATCAAATTTGAATTCAAACCAATCGATAAAATAGATGTTGGCCTTGGTTTTTCTGAAATCGGTCGGAAGGATAATTTATATGAGGATGAGCCATTCATCTTTACAACGAACGGGAATGCAAACCTTTCGCTCAAAATGTTAAACAATACAGCAACCTTATCCTTATTTTATAAATACCTGGGCCCTTATCCCTATTATATTTATAATGAAAACGATCAGATAGATATCAGTTATATCGACGATTACCACAACATGGATATCACCCTGAACAAGAAGTTTTTCAATTATAAGCTTTCGGTTTCTACGGGGGTAAAGAATTTGTTCAACAACATTGCAATTGCAGGTTCTGGTGGTCAGCAGGGAACCGCGCATTCTGATGCTTCCAGTAGTCTGGTAGGATGGGGCAGAAGTTATTTTGTCAGTTTAAAATATAATTTCCAAACGGATTAATCATATGGAAAAGAAGCGCATATATTTCTTAAAGTTGTTCGTATTGCTTTTGACTTTGCCTCTGATCCTGAGTGCTTGTTTTAAGGAAGATGAAAAAGTACCTGTCCATGAAGCGGGGGATGTGTTAACGAAGGTGATCCCGCTTGGTGAAAAATATACGTCCCAGTTTTATTACGATCTGGAAAGTCAGGATTTTGTTTCCACTAATTCAATTTTCGACTGGGATCTGGCTTTTGAGAGCAGTGATACGGGCTGGCATATTGTGATGAATGGCGCAAAGAGTATGCATGCAGGCAACACTTATAATAAAGTCTTTGAATCAATCACGGGGGATGCCGGTGTTAAGATGCATTTCGATCCTTCCTCAGGAGAACTTGATAGTTCGGCGATCGGATTGTGGTATTATACCGAAGGCAATGAGACCATTTCAAATGGAGATGTGTATGTGATTGACCGGGGACTGGATCTGGATTTTAGCAGTCTGGGGAAAAAGAAGATATCGATTGATATTCAAAACAACGATTATTTGTTTCGGTATGCCGATCTCGATGGCAATAATGAAAACACGATCACGATTCGCAAAGATCAGGATTATAATTTTATCTACTTTTCATTTGATGAGGGCATTATAGAGATCGCTCCGAAAAAAGACAAATGGAGTATGCTTTTTACAAAATACGCTACCTTGTTATACACGACCACCGGGGAACCCTATCCATATACGGTAACCGGTGCCATTCTGAATCGAAATAAAGTGCGTGTCGCCATTGATACGCTTGATTTCGAATCAATTTCCCTTGCTGATACGGCCAATCATGTATTTACAGACAGGTCAGATATTATTGGTTACGATTGGAAAGTGTATAGCCTTGATGAGGATAAATACGTCATTGTACCCGATCGAAACTACATAGTCAGAGACAAGGATGCCTTGTATTACAAGATGCGTTTTATTGATTTCTATGACGATCTGGGGGTTCGGGGATCCATCAAACTCGAAGTGGCCCGTTTATAAAATTTAATCAGATTTTAGCGGGGTAGGGAATATTGATCCCTTTCATTAGAAATGCTTTAATTTAATCCATTGATGCAGAAGATCCGGGTAGCAATGCTTTGCTTTAGCTTTTCTTATTTTAATAGGGGGCTTAAGAGAGTCAATGTTTGAGGATGGGCTTAAAATCCAGGATACTTTGATCATTCAAGAAAATGGTCAAAAAGCAAAAACCCCACGAGTTCAATCATGGGGTTTTTGTATTCGAGATTGGTTTATTTACTATTATAACAATCAGAGATCCATTCTGATTCCATTATTTTAAAGAATTTAGAAAGAATACATTCCAAAAAGGAGCAACCGGTAATTTGCTACCGGATCCATATTGCCAATATTCAGAGTGGTTGCACCTTGTTCCAAAACGCCATACTGCGCTTCTGTTCGCTCTATTTCGATCCCAAACTTAGTTACCCCGGATTTGATCGCAGAACGGATAGAAACCCGCCACATGCTTTCTATATCACCTCCAAAAGCATAAACTGCTCCATTTAAAGCTTCTTTGGTCCCGATATTCTTCGCATACCCTCCGAATGCACCAATTTCAATATTATCGATCGAAGTGCTAATGTCTGTCCATAAGGCCAGAGACTTGATATTCGTAAAGTGAGTTGACTCATGGTCAATATACTCTGTCATACCACCGATCATTAACAGGTCTGACATATTTTCTCCGTAGGTTCCTTCCAGAGAAACATTGATCGTTTTGTTCCTGTAATTCATAAAAGCGATATAGGAAAGGGCAGTCAGATTATTTTCAAACTTAATATTATCAACGCTCAGTGTAGGTTTGAGAACTTTATAATCAATTCCTACGCCACCAAACAGCGAGCTTGTTGAAAATTGTACCTGCAAATTCATTGCGGGAATACCGCTATTTCTAAGGTAGATACTGGAAGTGCCATCGGGACCTTTGCTTGAGAAGTCACGCTGGCTGTACAGAGTACCGATCAACTTAATTTTCTTACCGTGTGTGATCCTGAGTTGTGGATTCCTGGAGAAAGGCTGAAAGGGAGCGCCTGTATTGAAAGAATAAACGCCAGGGAATGCCTTGGTGACGAACATGGGGTGCCAGTATTGCCCGATGATCAGTTCGGTCAGTTCCCAGTTCAATTTTATAAATGCATGTCTTAATCTCAATCCATTGATATCCGCATTTGAATGTCCGAAGAAAGCGGCTTCAATTACGGCTGAACTTTTTGCGCCATAAAAATCAGGTCCGGTCAGGACGGTTTTCAATCTAGTCTGGATAGCCAGGATATTAAAGCTTGGAGTTGCGTTAATATCGGCCCCATTCAGATCAAAATCGGCCATTTTGGGAAACAGTAAAAAGTGACCTTCTCTGGCCGTTATATTTTGTCTGCTGTCCAAGAAATAATCGGCTTTTATGAAGCCATGAAACTTGACCTCTACCTTGTTGGAATTCTGGCTAAAAAGTGCCGTTGTGAGGCTGATTAATATGTAGAAAACGAATAAAAACTTTTTCATTATATGTAAACTTATTTGTTAGAAAATGTTCTACAAATTTATTGATTTGTGAGGCATGTTTAAAGGTCTGTTTTACTTAATTTGTCCAATTTAGATTATGGATAAATTGAGTTTTTTATATGATTTTTTATTTGTAAATTTGGAAATGAGTATTTAATCTTATTTAAATAATACAATAAAGTATTAAATAAATACTAAAAGGTATTAACTTGCGCCCGAAAACTGAGTTTGAATACATTTTGTAATTAAAACTAACGAAAATGAAAAGAGTATTGTTATTAATTTTGGCCTTCTCATTTATCGGTTTTTACGCATGTAAAAACGGATCTGGAGAAGCAAGTTCTGAGTCAAACGCAACAAGTAACACGGTTGAGCACAAAGGTCAGGCAAATGTTTCTGATGGTGTTTCTCAGGCAAACGCACTTCAAGTCGCAAAATCACTGGATGATTTTTCAACTCTTGTTGTAGCAATAGAAGCTGGAGGTGTAGAGGATGCTGTTGTGAACGCTGGTCCTCTTACTATTTTTGCTCCTATAAACGAAGCATTTGGAAAACTTCCTGAGGGAACTGTTGAAAACCTTTTGAAACCTGAAAACAAAAAAACACTGGCCTTTATTCTGACCAACCATGTTGCACCGGCGAATTATCCGGAAAAGCAATTGAAGAAGGAAGCGAAAAAAGGAAGGAAATTGTATATGGCCTCTGGCAAGTATCTGGAAGTTAAGGATACAGAAGAAGGCTTATTTGTAGGTGGAACTAAAATTTTAAAGACCGTACGTGTCAGTAATGGCTGGATACACGTGATCGCTGACGTATTGGTCCCTGAAGATTAAAAAAAATGAATGATGAAAAGAAGTAGTATATTTGTAATGATTGCTTTATTAGGTCTTTTAACCGCATGTGGTGATAAAGAGGGCGGAAATAAAGCAAAAGATAAGTCAAATGAGACAGTGGTGAATGCTGATCCAATGCAGAATAAAGGAATCGGCCCTATTAAGGAACTGATATTGCCTGCTACCATTGATGAGGAATTGGCAAAAACAGGAGAGGCAAATTATGTTGTGAAATGTTCTGCATGTCACAAAGCCAACAAAAAATATATCGGTCCGGCACCTGCGGGAATTATGGAAAGGAGGACACCAGAATGGATAATGAACATGATTCTTAATCCAGAAGGAATGATTGCGGAGGATCCAATAGCGAAACAACTTTTAATTGAATACAACGGAGCGCCCATGGCTAATCAGAACTTGACTGAAGAAGAAGCCAGGTCTATTCTCGAGTATTTCAGAACTTTAAAATAGAGCGAAAACTATGAAAACATTAATTAGAGTATCATTTGCCCTTATGACCTTGTCTATGGTTATGAGTAGCTGTGTGAATAATGACAATTCGAACAAAGGAGCCCTTTCTTCCAATGCGGCTGAAAAAGTGTATGTTGCTCCGGGCGAGCACGATGATTATTATGCTTTTATTTCTGGTGGTTTCAGCGGACAGCTTGCAGTGCATGGTTTACCTTCAGGTAGATTATTCAAAGTGATCCCTGTATTTTCAGTTGATCCTGAGAAAGCGTATGGTTTCAATGAAGAAACAAAGCCAATGCTAAACACGTCTCATGGGTTTGTTCCATGGGATGATTCACACCACCCGGATTTATCACAAACTGAAGGAGTTATTGATGGTCGTTGGTGTTTTATCAATGCGAACAATACACCCAGAATCGCAAGGATCAGTCTTGAAACTTTTGAGACAGAAGAGATCATTGAAATTCCGAATAGTGCTGGTAACCATAGTTCATCTTTTGTAACAGAGAATAGTGAGTATGTGGTAGCAGGAACAAGATTTAGTATTCCGATTCCTCAGAGAGATATGTCAATTGCTGAGTACAAAGGAAACTTCAAAGGATCATTATCTTTTATTAAGGTGGATCCTGAAAATGGTCACATGAATATCGAATTCCAGGTTTTAATGCCAGGATTCAATTATGACCTTGCACACCCGGGTAGAGGTGCATCCCACGGTTGGATGTTCTTTTCAACGTATAACACGGAGGAAGCAAACTCATTAATGGAGGTTAATGCTTCTCAGAATGATAAAGATTTTATTGCTGCGATCAACTGGAAAAAAGCTGAAGAGTATATCAAAGCAGGTAAATTCAGAACTGTATCTTCAGAGTATGCACATAACGTATATGATGAATCAACACATACTGCCACTTCAACTATGAAAAGTGAAGTAAGAGTACTTGATCCTGCAGATTTACCTGGATTGGTATATTTCATGCCTACGCCAAAATCACCTCACGGTTGTGATGTGGATCCTTCAGGAGAATACATCGTAGGTAGTGGAAAACTTGCTGCTGCACTTACCGTACACTCATTTTCAAAGATGTTGAAAGCGATCGAAGAAGAGAATTTTGACGGAGAAGCTTATGGTATTCCGATTTTAAGTTATGAAGGTACATTGGCCGGAACTGTAAATCAGCCTGGACTTGGACCATTGCATACTGAATTTGACGATAAAGGAAATGCATATACTACCTTCTTTATTTCTTCTGAAGTTGTGAAGTGGAAATTAGGAACTTGGGAAGTGATCGACAGAAAACCAACTTATTATTCTGTAGGTCACCTGATGATCCCTGGAGGAAACTCAAGAAAGCCATTTGGAAAATATGTGCTTGCTATGAACAAGATCACAAAAGACCGATATCTTTCTACGGGTCCTGAGGTTTGTCAATCAGCACAGTTGTATGATATTTCAGGTGAGAAAATGGAATTATTACTGGATTTTCCGACCATTGGTGAACCGCACTATGCAGCGGGTTGTCCTGCAGATCTTATCCATCCAAAAACCAAAAAGATCTACAAACTTGAAGATAATAAGCACCCTTATGCTGCGATTTCAGAATCTGAAGCCAAAGTGGTACGGGATGGAAAAAATGTACACATTTACATGACAATGATTAGAAGTCATTTTGCACCGGATAATATAGAGGGTGTTAAACAGGGTGACAGAGTATATTTTCACGTAACTAACCTGGAGCAGGATTATGACGTTCCTCACGGAATCGGAATGATCGGTGCCAATACATCAGAACTTTTGATTATGCCCGGACAGACAGAAACTTTTGTTTGGGAACCAAAGAAAGTGGGTGTATGGCCATTTTATTGCACGGATTTTTGTTCTGCATTACACCAGGAAATGCAAGGTTATGTAAGAGTGTCTCCTGAGAATTCAAATATTGAATTGTCCTGGACATTAGATGGGGAATAGATTACCAATATAATTATGAATATTACTAAGGTTGTGTCGAACTATGAAAAATAGTTTTACACAACCTTTTTAGATTTATTTATTTCGTTATTAATCTTAAAAATTATGCAAAAATCTCAAATCCTAATGTTAGCCGGAGCGATTTTACTGGCTAGCCTTTATGTGCTTCCTATTTGGAATATAACTTTGGATGCCCCTCAATATCCAACCTCCCTGGGAATGGATATCCATATAACAAAGTTGGCTGATACGAACCCGAATGATATCCAAAACATCAATTTGATGAATCATTACATTGGAATGAAATCTATTCCGGACGAGCTGGAAGAATTTAAAATTTTCCCCTGGGTTGTAGGATTTATGATCATTTTTGGTCTTTTCATCGGTTATATGGGCTGGCATAAAATGTATTTGGTTTGGTTCATAATTATGGTTGTACTTGGAATTGCAGGAATGTATGATTTTTATCTCTGGGAATACGACTATGGACATAGTCTAAGTCCTAATGCAGCGATAAAATTCATGGCGCCGGATGGATCACCGATGGCTTATCAGCCTCCATTGATCGGCTCTGAATTAATATTGAATTTTAAGGCCCATTCTTATCCAAGGTCTGGAACATTTTTCCTCATTTTGGGTATGGGCTTAAGTTTTTTGGCCTTTTTGGTTGGGAAAGCAGAAAGCCGACAAAAGAATTGATCAAACTTGGGTATTATTGCTTTATAATATCTGATTAAATCAAAAAGAAAATGAAGAGATCACAAATAATGATTTTATTAGTATTGGTTTGGGTCGTGAGCCTGAGTTCATGTAAAATAGAACCGGAACCAATTCAATATGGTGCAGATCAGTGCCATTTTTGTAAGATGAATATTGTAGATAAAGCACATGCTGCTCAGTATGTGACAGATAAAGGTAAGCAATACAAATATGATGCGATCGAATGCATGATCCGGGAGATTTCAAGAGCAGGAAACCTGCAAATCTCCATGAAATTGGTTTCTGACTTTAGTGCACCGGGAAATATGATCCCTGCTGAAGAAGCCAGTTATATCATCAGTCCAGGTATAAAAAGTCCCATGGGCGCAAATCTTTCCGCTGTGAAGGAACTGGATCAGGCTAAAAAACTAATACAGGAATTTGAAGGAGCTGTTTTTAATTGGGATGACATTCAAGGCAAAATCAATTCTAAATGAGGTTAGGTTTTTTGATTTTTTATATTGTTTTTGGTTTCACCAATTTATTATTGGGAAATCAAATTGAGATTTGCCCGACTTGTGAGGTAAAAACCATCAGTGAAGGGATAGAAATGGCTCAACCAGGAGATGAACTTATCATTCAGTCCGGCTTATACAAGGAACACAATCTGACCATTAAAAAGAAACTAAAATTAACGGGCAAGGGTAAGCCTGTTATCGATGGCGGCAAATCCGGACATATTCTTAAGATCTTAGCAGATAGTGTGACAATCTCTGGCCTGACCATACAAAATGTGGAACAGAGCTATACCAAGGATTATGCAGCTATCTATATTTCCAGGGTGAAGTATTATGAGGTCAACAATGTGATTCTTGAAAATGTTTTTTTTGGGATCCTGGTGGAGAAATCTCATTATGGTAAAATTTACAACAACCAGATCTCAAGCGTGGCAATGAGTGAAGCCGGAGCAGGTAACGGGATTCACCTTTGGCATTGTTCCAATGTTGAGATCTTTGGGAATGAGATCAGTGATGTACGGGATGGGATCTATTTTGAATTTGTATCTGATAGTCGGATCTGGGATAATTACAGCCACGACAATATCAGATACGGATTGCATTTTATGTTTTCAAATAATGATTCGTATCAGGATAATGTTTTCGTAAACAACGGCGCCGGCGTAGCTGTCATGTTTTCCAAATTCATCACCATGACCAATAACCGGTTTTTTAAAAACTGGGGAACCGCATCCTATGGTTTATTGCTTAAGGAGATCTACGATGCTGAAATTGAGAACAACATATTTGAAGAAAACACGATCGGGATCAATCTGGAAGGGAGTACCCGAATCAATTATAAGAATAATGTTTTTAAGCGAAATGGCTGGGCCGTAAAGATTGCCGGGGCATGTTATGCCAATAAATTTTACAATAATAATTTTCTGCATAATTCATTTGATATCTCTTACAATAGCAAACTCAACGATAATTCCTTTGAAAGTAATTACTGGAGTTCCTATACGGGATATGACCTGGATAAAAATGGAATAGGGGATATCCCTTACCGGCCTGTCAAGCTTTTCTCTTATGTCGTGAACCGTACGCCGGAAACCATTGTTTTACTGAGAAGCCTGTTTGTTGATATTATCAATTTTTCAGAAAAAGTGTCACCCGTTTTTACACCTGATAATCTGATGGATCAGAACCCTTTAATGAAGATGGTATTATGATTGAAATAAAAGACTTGCACAAAAGTTTTGGAAAAGTAAAAGTCCTTTCCAATCTGGATCTTTCGATTCGGAAAGGTGGAATTTTTGCTGTCCTGGGCCCGAATGGCTCTGGCAAAACAACACTTATAAAAAGTATTTTGGGCATGGTTGTTCCGGATAAAGGATCAATCCGGATCGATGGCCAGGAAGTACTCAATAAATTTGAATACCGGAACGAGATTGATTATTTACCACAGATCGCCCGGTTTCCCGGAAATCTGAGTGTTAAAGAATTGATCAAAATGATCAATGAGCTTCGTTCCAAACCTTCTAAATCCGATGAGCTGGTTAAAGCTTTTGGACTGGTTAAAGCGCTGGACCAGAAACTGGGACACCTTTCCGGGGGAACCAAACAGAAGGTGAATCTTGTATTAACCTTTATGTTTGACAGCCCACTGGTCATTCTGGATGAACCTACAACCGGTCTTGACCCGATCTCTCTGATCTATCTGAAAGATTTGATCCGGCAGGAAAAGAACAATGGAAAAACGATTTTAATCACATCTCATATTATGAGTTTCGTAGAAGAAGTCTCTGATGAGATCGTTTTTTTATTGGATGGTAAGATCTATTTCAAGGGATCTGTTGCAAACCTGAAAAAAGAAACAGGACAAAAAGATCTTGAACATGCTATAGCTACAATAATTGTCGATGAACATATTTAAAATAATAAAGTACAGTTTTTATGATCTTATGCGTAGCAGTTGGAGCTATGTGTATTTTCTTTTTTATCTGGTTCTTGGTTTCGTGTTATTATTTCTTAATAATGACGTCTCCAAAGCTGTCATTACGCTAATGAACATCATCGTGGTCCTGACCCCCTTGATCGGAACTATTTTCGGCGTGATGTACTTTTTTAATTCCCGGGAGTTCACAGAACTACTGCTGGCCCAACCGCTCCGAAGAAGAACGATTTTTATCGGTCAATACCTCGGGGTTTCTATTTCACTCTCCCTAAGCTTAGTAATAGGTCTGGGTATTCCTTTTGTCTTTTATGGTTTGTTCCAATCAGCCAGTATTTTTAATTTTCTTTCTTTGCTGATGGTCGGGGCATTTCTCACATTTATTTTTGTGGGATTGTCCTTTAATATTGCACTCGCAAATGAAAATAAGATCAAGGGATTCGGGTATGCCATCTTAATGTGGCTGTTCTTTGCCATCGTTTATGATGGTATTTTTCTGATATCGCTGGTAATGTTTCAGGACTATCCACTGGATAAGTTTTCATTAGGGGCCTCCATGTTCAACCCGATTGATCTGTCGAGAATAATGATTCTGCTTAAACTGGATATTTCTGCCTTGCTTGGTTATACGGGCGCTGTATTCCAAAAGTTCTTCGGTACCAATTTCGGTATGTTCATTTCCATACTTGTGCTTTCATTATGGGTGATACTGCCAGCATGGGGAATTATTGCACAGGCCAAGAGAAAGGACTTTTAAGAAGAATTAACATAATATTAGCATCATTTTTGCGGTATTGATCTCATTAAACTATAATTTTGCGCGTTAGAACAGTACAGACTTGTCTGTTCTTAAATAGCATAAACTGAATGAGGCAAATACAACTATTTAAATCTCTGGCACTCTTTTTTGCCATTTACCTTCCGCTGGTCACGGTGGGTATACCTTTGCATAAACATTATTGCAATGGTATACTGGAGGATGCAAGTTTGTTATTTGTAGCTGATGCTTGTCAGGAAGAATCACTGACCGAAGTTAAAAAAGATTGCTGTAGTACAGGAAATAGTTGCCATAATTCTGAACCGGCCCCCGAAAAGGAAGAGGAAAAAGATTGTTGTGAAACCGAAACAGAATTATATAAGATTGACCTTACTTTTATTACGCTGAAGTTTCAATCTCAGGATAATGAGTTTGATGCTTATATATTTATGCCTCATACGACTCAACCCACACAGCTTTTTGGCATAAGTTACATTAAACCCAATCCACCTCCCAATCTTCAATATCAATTTCCCTCTGGAAAGAGCAGGCTGATTCAATTTCAGCAATTTCTTTGTTAAGCCCAAATTTAATTCGTCCTATTTTAATGAAGGCCCGCCGGATTTATTTCCTGCGATAATCGCCTGAGTGATATTGATTGGATCCTTCCGGGATCTCAATCAAAATTAAAAAACATAGAATTATAAAAAATGAAATATAGAATATTGATCCTGCTTATTTTAATGGTATCAGGAATTAAAATGCCGATGGCTCAGCAACTTGGCAAAGAAACAAGTGTGCAGATTTATGTTGCAGGTGTCTGTGGTATGTGTCAGGAAAGAATTGAATCCACAGCATTGGAAATAGAGGGTGTAAAAACAGCTGTTTATGATATTGAAAGCCATACGCTTGAAGTAAAAATAACGGATGCGTTTTTTGATCTGAAAGCACTACATAATAAAATAGCAGCAGCCGGGCATACGACGAATGCTGTTGTGGCAGACAAAGCTGCATATAATGCGCTTCCTTTTTGTTGTCAGTATGATCATCCTGAGAATCCACATATTGCGGAGAACATCCAAACTGAAGTTAAAGCAAAGCCGATTGCTATCCGGGTTGCCGGTGTATGTGGCATGTGCAAGGAACGGATCGAGAAGGTGGCAATGGGTACGGCTGGTATATTATCAGCGGACTGGGATGAAGAATCACAATATCTGACAATAGCGTTTGAAAAAGAGCTTTTCAGTGAGATGGGTCTGCATAAAAACCTGGCGGATGCCGGTCATGAAACGGACTTGTATGAAGCCGATCAGCAAGCATATGACGCCTTGCCAGCTTGTTGTTGGTATAAGGATCCGGCAAATCCTCATTATGCGGAAAAAGCGGCTAATGCTGAAATGAGCAATAATGCATCAGGGCAACAAGTCACTGAGATTCGTGGAAAAGTTTTTGAACGGGATGAAAAGGGGGATCAAGTTCCTTTGATCGGAGCTAATTTGTTCTGGTTGGGTAAGAATTCAGGCACGTCTACCGATTTGGCTGGATCTTATGTATTACCAATGGAAGGAAATGAAAGCAGACTCGTTGTGAGTTACGTTGGGTATAAATCAGATACAATCACCATAGGGGAGTCTCTGGATTCTGACATAGATATAATCATGTCGAATGCCAATGACATTGAGATCGTAGAAATTGTACACAGAAAGCGAACCACTGAACTGTCAATGATCGATCCGATCAAGGTACACAAGATCGGGGAAAAAGAATTGATGAAGGCGGCGTGTTGCAACTTGTCTGAGAGTTTTGAAACGAACCCGTCCATCGACGTTAGTTTTACAGATGCCGTAACGGGAACAAGAAAAATAGAGATGTTGGGACTTGCCGGAAAATACGTTCAAATCACTTCTGAAAGCATGCCTGATATTCGAGGATTATCATCGATCAATGGTCTGAGTTATGTTCCTGGCCCCTGGATAGAGGGGATTCAAATGAATATGGGAACCGGTTCTGTTGTCAATGGTTATGAGAGCATCACCGGTCAGATCAATGTTGAATTGAGAAAGCCCTGGGAAAGTGATCCTTTGTACCTGAATTTGTTTGCGAATATGGAAGGAAGAATGGAGGCTAACGCCAATGTCAGTCATGTTTTTAACAAGACCTGGTCAACCGGAATTTTATTGCATGCCAGTAAGATTGCCAAAGTTTCTGACCACAATGACGATGGTTTTCTGGATATGCCGCTGGGTGATCAGATCATAGCGATGAACAGATGGAAATTTATAGGCAAGAATGGGGTCATGTCTCAGATCGCCGTCAAAACCACACTGGTTGACAAGACGAGCGGTCAGGTGGCTTTCTATGATGCAGCGAAGGATGGTGCATATTGGGGCGCCACTCAAAAGACAAATCGCACGGAGGCGTGGTTCAAAGTGGGGAAGATCTTTCCTGAAAAACCTTATGCAAGTATTGGCTTTCAAATCCTGGGGGTTAACCATAATCAGGAATTCAAATTTGGGAATAAACCCTATGATGGCTTACAGCAAAGCCTGTTTGCCAATTTAATTTATCAGAGTATTTTCACCACGTCTGCGCATCAATACAGAACGGGACTGAGTTTTAATATGGATAAAATAGATGAAACAATTTCAGACCAGTCCTTTGAGCGCAACGAAATGGTCCCCGGCGCATTCTTTGAATATACCTACAAGCATGAAGATAAATTTAGTCTGGTGGCTGGACTTAGAGGCGATTACCACAATAATTATGGTTTTTTCGCGACACCTAGAATGAACATGAAATATTCCATCACGGATAAAACAGTGATCCGGGTAGCTGCCGGAAGAGGACAGAGAACGGCCAGTATCTTTTCTGAGAATATTGGTTTTTTCGCCAGCTCCAGAAATTTTGTTCTTCATAGTCAAAACAATTCAAATCCCTATGGTTTGGAACAGGAAGTAGCCTGGAATTACGGTATGAACTTCACACAGTTATTTAATGTGTTCGGATCAGAGGCTGTTTTTGCTATCGATGCCTACCATACAAGATTTGAAAATCAGATTGTTGTGGATCTGGAGAAAACAGGAGAAATTGCTTTTTACAATCTCGATGGTAAGTCCTATTCCAACAGTATTCAGGCGCAGCTTGATTTTACAGTGGTCAAGAATTTTGATATCAGAATGGCTTACAGGTTCAACGATGCCAAAACCAGTTATGACGGTGAATTGCTTCAAAAAGCATTATCCGCAAAGCACCGTGCCTTTATTAATTTTGCCTATGCAACAGAAAATAAATGGAAGTTTGACCTGACTTTAAACTGGCAGGGGCAAAAAAGGATTCCGGACACATCCTTAAATCCGGAGGCGTATAGACTGGAAGCTTATTCACCTGATTTTTATCTGATGAATGCGCAGATTTCCAAAGGCTGGAACGATAATATTGAACTCTATGTTGGCGGTGAGAACTTATTGAATTTCACACAAGAAAACCCAATTATTTCTGCTGCGGATCCTTTTGGATCTCATTTTGATTCATCTCTGATTTGGGGTCCTGTTTTTGGACAGAATCTATATGCGGGATTGAGGTACAGGATAAAATAATATAATGAACGGAGGGTTGAAAACAGTTATTTCAGCCCTCCGTTTATTTTAAAAAAACGGATTATGATCCTTTTCATAACCGATGGTAGTCGACGGCCCATGACCTGGATAAACCCTTGTTTCAGCTGGTAAAACGAATAGTTTATTTCTTATACCCGACAATAATACCTCATGTTCCCCGCCAGGCAGATCTGTTCTGCCGATACTATCCCGGAACAATACATCCCCTACGATCAGATTTTGGCTTTCCGGTTCGTGCAAACAAATAGAGCCTTTGGAATGACCAGGCACATGGATGATATTCAGTTTAGTATTCCCAAATTCAATAACATCCCCTTCTTTCAGGAAATTTCCGGGATTCGGACTTCCCTTATAATGGATTCCATAAGTCTTTGCTATCTGGTCCTGCTTTTCAAAAAAGAACATACCTTGCTCGTGCATTTCAAGCGTAAGTTTGTATTTATCAGCCACGTATTGATTTCCCAGTACATGGTCGATATGAAAATGGGTATTTATTAATTTTTTTGGTGTTAGTTTTTTAGAGCTGATAAAATCCGAAAGCGCTTTTTCCTCTGTTTCATTATTACAACCCGGGTCAACTATAATGCATTCCCCGGTTTCATCGTATAATATATAAGTGTTTTCAGCAAATGGATTAAATTCTAAAATTGCAATTTCCATCTTGGATAATTTTAATAATGTAAATATTCTATTAATTTAAGCCTAAATATAAATTTTATAAGAACTGAATGAGTTAATGTCAGGCCATTTTTTTAAACATATTATTAATTTTAGAAGTTTTGCATACAGCATTCTGATTGCATTATTCTTGATGGGCTTTGTCAATATTGGCTTAAGCCAGACCATCAATACGCCCTTCGGAAAGAACCGGGTTCAATATCACGATGATTTTAATAATTGGTGGATGTATGAGACGGATCATTTTGTTAGCTTTTGGTATGGGAAAGGCAGAAATATAGCCAAATCAGTCATTCAACTGGCGGAGATGGATCACAATGATATAGAGCATCTCCTCGGGCATAGCATGAACGATAAGATCAGGATCATAATTTATCTGGATCACTCTGATTATACACAAACCAATATCGCCTATTGGGATACAAAGGAAGCCGGGGGTGCTGGTATCGCTCAGTTTTATGACAATAAGGTCATCGTTTATTTTGATGGCAATCATCAGAACCTCAGAAAGCAAATCCGGGCAGGCATTACCCGGGCATTCCTGATCTCGATGTTTAAAGGTATTACGATACAGGAGATCTATAATAATCTGGTCAGTTCAGAATTGCCTAAGTGGTTTGTTTCCGGTTTGGTCTCTTATATTTCAGATCCCTGGCCTTCAGAAGTAGAGGCAGAACTCCGGAGTTTATTTATTTCTGAGAAGAAAAAAGTTAAAAAATTCAATTCGTTCTCAGGTGATTTTCCTGAACTGGCAGGTCATTCCATGTGGAATTATCTGGCCCATAAATACGGCAATCAGGCAGTCTCTGATTTTTTATATTTGGTCAGGATCCATAAAGATATCAACAGAGCCTTTAAATATGTTTATGGCGTTGAAGGTCGATTTATATATAATGAATGGTTTCAGTTCTATGACCAGCATTATGGCAGGTATCAGGAAGAACAAACAAAAGCCCCTGCCTTTTTATTGCAAATGGATTTTGATTATCCTGTAAGCCGGGTTTGTTTGGATGACAAAGCAGAAAAATTGTTTTATGTGGAAAACAATTTTGGGCGGGTGAAATTAAAATACAGGAAATTGGCGAGTGGAAATGAAAAAGTGCTGCTTAAATATGGTTACCGAAATGAGCATCAACTAACCGATCTGCATTATCCTTTAATTAAATACGATTCTACAGAGCAAAAACTAGCGGTTATTTATGAACACAAAGATAAATTATATTACCGCAGTATCTCCCTGACCGATCTATCATATACCGAACAATTATTTCCTGAATCCATTCAGAGGATATACAGTTTTGACTTCTATGAACCCGGATTTTTGATCCTTGCTGGTTCGATGGATGGATTTTCAGATTTGCATTATTATGATATTGAAAAAAGACAATTTGAAAGGATAACGGATGATTATTTTGATAAAAGCGGATTGGTAAAAGTAAGTGACCAGAACAGATCAGGCATATTACTATTGAGTAATACCGAGTCAGAACGAATTGAACCAGCATTATATGATTCTTTTCCGCCCATCTCAGATTTTGATCTTCACTTTTATGATCCGGAGAATCAGTTTGGGGAAAAATTGACAACTGACGAGCAAATCGATGAAAATAATTTGCTGGTGGATGGAAAAAAAATCCTTTGGCTTTCAGACAAGAATTATTTTAATATGCCCTATATCTGGGGATTTGGGCAGACTGATCCAAAGCCATTTGCCCGAGGGAATATGCCTTCAAATGTTATTTCACATGATCTGAGAAACCAGCATTATGTTTCAGCCAGAAAATCATCTTATAACAAATGGACGATTGAAATTCAACAAATGATGGATCCATTAGCTAATGGACCGGAAAATACGGATCTGCGGTTTAAAAATCCATTTCATTCAGATCTTGAGGCCCTGAAAATTGATATCGGGAAAAAGCAATTGATGGATGAAATTGAAATAGATGTATCACTGCTCTTTCAGACAAAATTCGGGGATGCTGAAAAGAAGAAGGAAAAGGATTTATTGGAACAAATACAATTGTCAGAAAACAGTGAGACAGTCAATAGTACAATCGAGGTGCCTTTACCCATCTTCAATCGATCGAGGGCAGTTGCGGCCAGACTTCGATTCAGTTTTAATGAATTGATCACCAAGGTTGATAATGAAGCCCTTTTTGAGGGCCTGGAGACCTTTAATAAATACAATGATTCCTATTCCCCCCCACCTTCCGGATTATTGGTTAAGACCGCCGTTAAGGATCTTTTTGAAGATCATGTCATAGAAGGCGGGGTCAGGATAGCGTCAGATTTTCGTGGTGCGGAGTATTTTTTGAGTTATGATAATCAAAAAAACAAAATTGACTGGAAATATGCTTTGTACAGAAGGAGCAAATCGAGTTATGAAAATGTTTTAGGTCAGGGAGCTGAGCCGGATAAATTGAAATTGAGAACTAACCTGGCTTTGGTGAGAGCAAAATATCCCTTTGATATTTACACCAGTCTTCATTTTACAGGAACCATTCGTTTTGACAATACCATTTTAACGGCATCGAATCTGGAAACCCTGAATATTTTGGATTTTTCAAATCAGCGTCTCATGCTGGGAACAGCATATATTTTTGATAATACATCCAATAAGTCAACCAATTTGTTGTCCGGAACCCGTTATAAAGTATTTGCCGGATTTTCAAATCGTTTTAATATTCAATTTACAGAACAGGCTGCCTTTCAATTATCGCTGGGTCGTATGGGCGTAGTTGGTTTTGATGCCCGTCATTATTTTGATTTACTTAAATTCAGTACCCTGGCCATTCGTTTTGCAGGTCAGAGTTCATTTGGCAATGAAAAAAACCTCTATTTTCTCGGGGGAATGGAGAATTGGTTGTTTTCAAGGAACAGTGAACTTTATCCTATCCCGCAAGGACAGGAATTTGCATTTAAAGTATTGGCAGCCAACGTGCGGGGTTTTGAATACAACAGCAGAAATGGATCAAGTTTTGGCTTGATGAACCTGGAAGTGCGCGTCCCTGTATTCAGTTATTTATTCAGGTCGCACATAAAATTTGCTTTTTTCAGGGACTTTCAGCTAACCGGATTTTTCGATGCTGGTGCTGCCTGGTATGGGATCAGTCCCTATTCTGAAAAAAATGAGGCAAACGTGTATTACCATGAAGCGCCCCCGGCAGTTTTATTAAAGATCAAACAATTCAATGATCCTCTTGTAGCCGGCATGGGTGTTGGAATGCGCACCAGTTTGTTTGGTTATTTCATCAAAGTGGACTATGCCTGGGGTATTGAGTCAGGCAGGATCCTCGACCCGATGATTTACTTCTCTCTTGGCTATGATTTTTAGCTTGATTGGCTTAAAACAATTCTGTTTTCTCTTGTATAAATTCATAGATCAGGGTCTCTTACTACAGACCAAATATTGCATATCAGTAAGACCTGATCGAACTTTGTTATGCACAAAATGATTGTATAATGCCAGGATTGTAATTAAAACAGATAATTCCTTTATAGATGAATGGACTTATTCTTCCTCATCATCTGCCATGGCTTTTTTGACCTTGTCTTTGATCTTGTCAACCGCATCATCCATTTTTTCTTCTATTGAATCAGCAACCTCCGTTATTTTTGCCCCGATGCCTGATGGTTCACTCTTTATCTTTTCTTCAATCTTATCTTCCAGTTCTTCCATCTTATCCCCAAGCTTATCAACAACATCGCTTATTTTTTCTTTGGCAATTTTGGCTTTCTCTTCAAGTTTTTCCTTTAGGTCATCCATTTTTTCGTCAGTACCTTCAAACTTTTCTTCCACTTTATCCTCAACAACTTCAGCTACAGCTTTGACCGTATCGATGGCATCTTCCGCTAATTCTTTAGCTTCTTCCATTACGTCTTCCATTACGTCTTCCACTTTATCTGCTAATCTTTCAAGTAAGCCTTTTTTGTCAGCTTTGGCTTTTTTCTCTTCTTCTTTTATTTCACTTATTTTTTCAGCAGCTTTCATTAATTCATCTTCCTTATCTCCCATTTCTTCCGTTCTCTCTTGAATCCCCATTGCGATTTTATCTTCTGCCTCTTTTTTTGCATCTTCAAAAGCCTTGCGTTTTTCTTCTTTCTCCATTTCGGATTTCAACCGGCTTTCGAGCATGGTTTTGGTTTTGAGCATATCCTTCATTTTTTCTTCTTTGGACTGTACTCTTTCTTCAACCATGGACATTTTTACTTTTCGTATTTCAAGTTCCAATTGTCCGAAACTACTGGCTGCTTTTCTATCTTGTTGATTCAGGTCTCTTTTATCCCTTGAAATGGATCTATCCATTTTTTCAATGGCAACGATCAATCCGTCATATCTTCTTTGGAGTCTGGCAAAAGGAGATTTTTCTTCATTGCTGTTGCCATATCGTTTTTCCTTAATAGTCTTAAAAGCTTTATCCAATCGATCCCAGAGTTGTTTTCTGTGGTCCCGGCTAAAGTTGGTCTTTTTGAATTTTTCCTGGATCTCTTTCAATTCTTCAAAAATGGGTTGGAGGCCCAAACCACCTTCAATCTTTTCTTCCACTTTTTCAATGATTTCCTGGAAGCTTGAATAATGTTTTTTAGAATCTTCCCGCAAGTCTTTTTCAGCTTGTTTCTTCAGATCCTTGAGTTGCCTGAAAGCACTATCCGTTTGCTTTCTCAGACTATCAATATGATTTCTGAACAAATTTTTCTCCCTGATCTGGGTTTGTACTTTTGCCCAAAAGCCCTTTAATTCTTCCCACATTTTATGATCGAATTCGCTCAGGTCGTTGATTTTTTCAGTAAAATCTTCCAACTCAGAATTATACAGATCATATAATTTTTTAGAAAGAACAACAAAGTGCCACTCCGTTTTTGCTCTTATAATTAAATCCGGTCGATCTACTTTAATGCCAGCAGGAAGTATTTCCTCCGACAGAGTCAAAGGATTTTCATGAATCTTAGTATTCTCCGGAAATTCAATTTCCGATTCGTACCTCCATTCATTCAGCATTCGGTTGTAAAAAATTTCCGTCGCGTCTTTTTCTTCGATCAGATAAGTTTTTACAATGTTTTCTGCTTCCACTAATTCAATAGCCACCAGGACTTTTTCTTCTTTTTCAGTTATTCCCCAAAGTACAATTTTTGTTCTCATTTTTTCTACAGTAATTAATCAACAATAAACATAAGTAGCAGTAATAAATTACAACAACATAATTTATACCAAAATTCACAATTCGTATAAAAATATACAATTTATCTAAGAATTACGAACAGAATTGATTTATAATCAATTTAATGCCCCCATTTTAAATCGGGAATGCTGATTTTCATCATTTTTACTATATTTGATTATGATCAGAACACCTTTTTTATGCCTGTTTTTATTGGCATGTGCTACAGCATTTGGCCAATTCCAATTTGATTTTAATGATATTGAGGATCTTTCTCAAATGACCTGGAAAGGAGATCTTCAGGATTTTAAAATAGAAAATAATGAATTACGATTGCTGGCAATGGAAGCTGGCAACTCATTTATTTACCACCCGACGAATATTCCAGATAGTCTTGAGCTGGGTTGTTATTTTAAAATGGATTTTAATCCTTCTTTAAATAACAAACTCAGAATTTATATCTATTTGGATACCATTGATTTATCAATTGCGAGTGGGTATTATGTTGAGATAGGGGAGAACGGCAACGAAGATAAAATTTCATTTGTCAGATTGATTGAAGGGGATGCCCTGACGATCGCTGAAGGCATGGAAGGAAAATTTGCAACGGCTCCGGCCGAAGCGGCTATGAAAATTACCAGGGATGAAACCGGCTTATGGCTACTGGAACTTCGATTGGGTAATGAAGCGGTGTACACTTCCGAATTGGAACTTTTTGATTCAACTATCAAAAGGTATTTCAACCAGTATTTTGCCATTGAATGTATCTATACCAGCTCCAGAAAAGACAAATTTTACTTCGATAATCTCTATTTGAGAGAAAGTGTTCCGGATATTATTCCACCGCAACTGGAAAAAGCAAAAATTGTTTCTTCACATACGGTTGAGTTGGTTTTTGATGAGGTACTTAACAAAGAAACGGCCAGACAAAAGTCTAATTATGTTTTAGTTAATGAAGAAAGATATCCTGATTCGATCCACTTCAATGAGTTTTTACCGAACAGGGTCATTCTCCAATATTCAGATCCATTTCTGAGTGAAAGGATTTATATACTGCAGGTCTCAAATATAAGTGACCTGAAAGGAAATGCATTGGCGTTTCCGGTGCTTAAGCAGATCTACTTACCAGCTCATCCTGAAAAAGGCGATCTGATTGTGAATGAAATTTTATTTAATCCCTTCGAAGAGGGGGATGATTATCTGGAAATATTCAACCGTTCAAATAAAATAATTTCACTGAATGGTCTGGAAATTAACAACGCCCAAAGCAATGCAAACGGTATTGTTATTGACTCCGAATTTGATCTGTTTCCACACCAATATCTGGTCATGAGTCCGGATACGAATTTGCTTTCTTCGTTTTATTTCATGCCGGATTCTGTCCGGAAATTTCAACATAAATTGCCTTCCTTTAATAATGACAAAGGGAATGTAAGTTTGTATGCCAACAGCGATGGGATGAATATCATGATTGACTCATTTGATTATGATGAATCCATGCATTTTGAACTGATTGAAGAACTGGATGGACTCAGTCTTGAGCGGATCTACATTGAACTGGATACAAATGACGAAACGAACTGGCAATCAGCAGCAAGTTATACCGGAGGGGGAACTCCTGGCTACCAAAATTCACAAAAACTGGAAACGGGTATTTTTCCTGAATCCTTATTTTCAATTTCCGAACCTGTATTTTCACCGGATAACGATGGGTTTATGGATGTGCTATCCGTTCAATATCAGATGCCGGAAGATGGATACATGGCCAACGTCAGCATTTTTAACTCCTCTGGTTATTTTATAACAAAATTAGTGAATAACCATTTGCTTGGAACCAAAGGGGTGATCATCTGGGATGGATTGAATGATGATCATAAAAAGAATTTAATTGGTCCATATATTTTATATTGTGAAGTCTTTCATCCAGATGGGCAGGTTTTCAAGCAAAAAATGGTAGCCTATCTGGTGGAAACTTTGTAATTGACTGAGAATTTCAGTTCTAATACTTGCTAATTCAGTTAACAACAATCAAATGGCGTCTGAAAAAATGAAAGGGACTTTTATTGTAAAAAGCTTTTCACAATTGAGTTTGGATGAATTGCACCGGATCTTTATTCTGAGGCAAAAGGTATTTGTCGTGGAACAGGATTGTGCTTACCTCGATGCAGATGGGTTGGATGAAAAGGCAATGCACTTATTTTTTTTATCTGATGATTCAAAGCTTGCTGCCTATTCCAGAATATTGCCGGCAGGGTTGAGTTATCCGGATCATGTGGCAATCGGCCGGGTTGTCGTTGATCAGGAATTCCGACGGGCCGGGCTGGGCAGAGATATTATGACAGAGGCTTTATCCTATATAAATGAATATTTTCCTGCTCAAAAAATAAAGATTTCTGCACAATGTTACCTGGAAGCGTTTTACCAATCACTGGGTTTTAAACAGCAAGGAGAATCCTATCTGGAGGATGGTATACCGCACATAGCGATGACATATAATCCGAAATAGATTTTCGGACCATTAATTTTAGTTCAATAAAAACGCTTTGCTTTCCGTCATGAGTTTTTCAAGATCCTCTTTGGTTGCCGCCTGAGCATATAGTCTTAAAACGGGTTCAGTGCCGGAAGGTCTGATCATCAGCCAGACGTCATCAGCCAGATAAAACTTATATCCATCCGTATCCAAAGTTTTCATAATGGGGCGGCCCGCGATTTCCTTGAAATGTCCGGCGGAACAAAGTGCCATGATTTGTTTCTTTTTTTCCTCTGGCAATTTCAGGTCCGATCTGTCGTAAGAAAAATGTCCAACCAACCCGTAGATTGTTTGAACGAGTTCAGATAGTTTTTTCCCGGTAAGGCTCAATAGTTCCATGATGAGCAGTCCGATCCAAATTCCATCTCTTTCAGGAATATGCCCGATGGCAGAAATTCCACCGGCTTCTTCTCCACCCATGATCACATTTTCTTTCAGTATGATGGGTGTTATGTGTTTGAACCCAATTTTGGTAAATTGGGTTTCAAATCCAAATGTTTCCGCCAGTTTACCGATCTTTTCTGAGCTTGCCATTGAAACCACGACTTTGCCAGATTGATTTTTATATTTTGCTAGATAATAAAGGGTCAACAGCATGATATGATGTGCATCGAGAAAATTTCCATTTTCATCAAACAAACCAATTCTATCCGCATCTCCATCATTGGCCAGACCTATTTCAATATGCTTGTTTGTCGTAACGAAATGTTTAAGGTCGCTTAAATTTCGTTCAATTGGTTCTGGTGGAATTCCCTGAAAACCGGGATTAATTTCTGCATGCAGATGTCTTGCTTTCGGGAAAAGCTTCTTCATGATATTCTGACCGGCTCCAAACATGCTGTCATAGGCCAGAGAACTACTCATTTCCTGTAGTTTTTCAACGTTAAAATGCTTGTGGATCTGGTTCAGGTACAGGCTTTCAAAATCGTAATAAACGATCTGACCTGAATGAACATGATCAATAAATTTTTGCTTTCCAAGCGGTTGTTGTTCTGGGATCAGTTTCTCAACTGCACTTAAAATGCTGCCATCGGCTGGTCCACCTTCGGGTGATTTTAATTTAAAACCATTGTATTCCGGTGGGTTGTGACTTGCTGTGATAACGACCCCCAGATCGGCATTCAGTTCTCTGCAGGCAAGGGAGATCATCGGAGTTGTAATGAAGTTCTTATCTATCAAAACTTCGATTCCTTCATCAGCCAAAACACAGGCTACTGTTTGGCAAAATAACCATCCGCTGAATCTTGTATCATAGCCGATAACTACTTTTTTCAATTTATTTTCGACCATATACCTGGCGGTGCCATAAGAGATTCTTTTCAAATTTTCAATTGTGAATTCATCCCCAATAATGGCTCTCCAGCCGTCAGTTCCAAATTTTATATGAACCATTGTTGCATTCTGTGTTTAAAGAAATGATACATTTGTAATCCGATGCAATATAGTGATAATTACAGACATAAAGGTTTAAGAAAAAACCTCGTTGACGGGCTTAGAAAGAAGGGGATTCGGGATGAGAAGATCCTTGAAGCGATAGGAACTATTCCCAGACACTTCTTCCTTGACCAAGGTTTTGATGAGTGGGCCTATAAGGATGTGGCATTTCCTATTGAAGCAGATCAAACCATATCTCAGCCGTTTACTGTTGCCATGCAAACCACACTATTGGAAATTAAGCCAAAAGAAAAAATCCTTGAAATTGGTACAGGTTCCGGTTATCAGGCCTGTGTTTTATCCTTTCTAGGAACGAAGGTATATACGATTGAGCGACAGGAAACCCTCTTTTTGAAAACTTCAGAATTTTTACCTTCCATTGGATTTGGCAATATCAGGACCTTGTTTGGAGATGGATACAAAGGAGCACCCAGATTTGCGCCATTTGACAAAATATTGATCACGGCCGGAGCACCTGTAATTCCTCAGGCGCTCATTGATCAGTTGAAAGTTGGCGGTATTATGGTTATTCCACTTGGAGAGGGAGAGGTGCAGGAAATGATTCGGATCATTAAAGTCGGAGAAAATGAGGTCCGCCGGGAAAAACATGGAAGTTACAGATTTGTTCCCCTGCTTAAAGGAACGAACAAATTTAAAAAATAAAAGTCCGACAATCTTTATTACCGGACTTTATCAATAAAATGCTCACTTCAATAAATATTTCTTTTCGGTTTTTGTCTTATTTGAATACTACAAAAATAGGACAGTTCCATCCGGGTATTTTATCCAATTAATACACGCACACATATAAAATTTGATTATATGAATAATTATGAAGCAGTCCTAAGTAATTGATTTAAAATCATTAATTTCGGAGATTCAATTTTATACTACCCGGTGTTTGGATTCGTTTGTAGTAGAGAGAATATTTGTTGAGTTTTAAATTGAAGTGTTAAAAGGATATTATCTGGTGAAAAAGAATTTTTATAAAAGAAACAGGTTTGCAAAGCTTTCGCTTTTCATTTCTGGATTATTTGTAGTGGTGATCACTACGCTCTATACCAATTTTCTTTCAAATCGGCTGGCTGAAAATGAGAGGAACAACGTAGAATTATTTGGCAAGGCTCTGGAGAGTTTTATCAATTCAGAAAAGGAAGACTTCAGGCTGGAGCAGGAAATTATTTCCTTAAACTCAAATGTCAATCAGTTACAGATCATACTTGAGAATGAACTGGGTCAGCTGGAGGGTTATAATTTTGGTGAAAAAAAGAATGCAGATCAAATCTTTTTAAACAGGGAAAAGGAAAAATTGCTCAAGCAGGGTTTTATTCCCATTGAGGGGGATGGAGCTTATGCCAGTCTTATCTATTTTAAAAATTCTTTTGTTCTTACCCTGATCAAATGGTTTCCGATCGTTCAGGTTTTGCTGATAATAATATTTATCACTTTCGGCTACCTCAGTTTGAATTCGGCACGCCGGGCTCAGCAAAATATGGTTTGGGTAGGAATGGCAAAGGAAACCGCGCACCAACTCGGTACACCGATCAGTGCGATCATAGGCTGGATCGAATATTTAAAAACGATTCCGACGGAAAATCCGGAGCAGATCAATGTTGTCAATGAATTAAGAAATGACATTGGTAAGCTGGAACTGATCGCCGAAAGGTTTTCTAAGATCGGTTCTTCGCCAAAACTGGAAAAAACGATCATCAACCATGAGTTGAAAGAAGCGGTTGAGTATATGCAGAAACGATCTTCAAAAAACGTATATTTTATTCTTCCTGAGAATTTTGAAATACCCATTGAGGCCTCTGTGAATAAACATCTGTTTTCTTGGGTGATTGAGAATTTATTCAGAAATTCTCTCGATGCTTTGGGGGGAAAGGGGGAGATTAGAATCATGCTTGAAAAAAACAAGAAAAACGTAGTAATAGATATACAGGATACGGGTAAAGGCATCCCTTCCAATAAACTGAAAAAAGTATTCGAGCCGGGATATACGACGAAAAAGAGAGGTTGGGGTCTTGGATTATCGTTGGGTAAAAGGATAATTGAAGATTATCACAAGGGAAAAATATTTGTTAAAAAATCAGATCTACATGAGGGTACGACTTTTAGGATATTACTTCCGTTGGTTTAATATTTCAATTCTATTCATTTTTTCTATCGGCCTATCCTCCCAGCAAATTATTGTTCTGGATGATGAGGACAAGCCGCTGGAGGCTGTCTGGATCTATAATCAAAGGGATAAAAATTCTGTTTTTACCGATGAAAATGGGCAAGCTGAAATATTGGACATACAAATCGATGACAAGCTGATTTTTGAGCATCTTGGTTTTAGAACCATTCATCTTTCTACTCAAAACCTTAAGCAACTTGATTTTATTATACGGATGAAAAGGGTATCCGAGGTGCTGGATGAAATCACGGTTGTCGGCAGAACGGATGCCACTTCACAGGAGATATTTAATGAGACCACCCTCATTTCAAAGAAATCATTTTTGCTAAACAATGCTCAGACTACTGCAGATGCCATGTCAAAAAATGGTGCCCTGTTTATTCAAAAATCCCAAATGGGTGGCGGGAGTCCTGTAATGCGAGGATTTGAAGCCAATCGTTTATTATTGGTTGTCGATGGCATCAAAATGAATAATGCGATATATCGGAACGGTCATTTGCACAATGCCATTACGGTTGATGCGATGAGTTTGAATAATATTGAACTGATTTTTGGACCCGGATCCCTGGCTTATGGATCTGATGCATTGGGAGGTGTAATTCATTTCAGAACAAAAGATCCTGTTTTTAATTTTGATAAAAAGAGAAAATACACACAACAGATAAACTATAATCTGAGATATTCTACCGCCAATAAAGAGAAGGCTATTCATCTTTCAATGAAGAACTCCTGGCGAAATATTGCTTTTTTGAGCGGGGTTACACTTTCAAAATACGAGGATCTCAGATCGGGAAGTCGCCGGCCGGAATCGTATCCGGAATTTGGGAAACGTTATCAATATGTGGATAGATCGGAGGAAGGGGACCTGTTGCTGACAAATGCAAATCCGAATATTCAAATCGGTACGGCTTATTCACAGCTTGATTTTTTTCAAAAAGCATCTTTAAAAATTGGTTCAAAATTGAAGTTGAGCACGAATCTTCAGTTTTCTGCAAGTAGCAATGTACCGAGATATGATCAGTTGACGGAGCTCAATGATGCAGGAGGGCTTAAATATTCCGATTGGTATTACGGTCCTCAAAACAGGTTTTTGGGTGCTGCCAGGCTTGATTACAAAAGCGTGCAAGCTGTTTTTGACAAATTGATTGTAATAGCATCAAGTCAACGAATTGATGAAGATCGTTTCAGTCGAAAATTTAATGACAAGCAATTGGAATCCACCCGGGAGGATATTTGGGTACACGGTATAACGGTTGATCTGATAAAGAATTTAAATTTAAATCACAAATTCAATTACGGATTGGATCTGCAGTCCAACTTGCTTCAATCTCAGGGTTTTGGTAAGGATATTCTAACCGGAAGTGAAGAGACAAATGTCCTTTCCAGGTATCCTGATAAAAGTGCTGATTTAATAAATTATGGTGCATTTTTGAATTACACGATGGAGCAGGCGCATTTTCATCTGCAAACGGGGATAAGGTATACTGGCAACAGAATCAAAATTGCTTACCAAGAAGCATCCCCAATAAAATGGCCGGAGCATTTTTATACCGGTATTGAAAACAACAATGCTGCATTGGCATATTCTCTTGGTTTGAAGTACATACCTGGTTTGAAAACAGAATTCAAGCTATATCTTTCCTCTGCTTTCAGGACGCCAAATATTGATGATCTGGCTAAAATTCGGGTAAAAAATGGTGAGATCCTGATTCCTAATCCAGACTTGAAACCCGAGAATGCATATAGCGCGGATTTATCCGTGAAGCAAAAATTAGAATGGTCGGACCTGGAACAATATCTTCAGTTGAATGGCTTTTATACGATGCTTTTTGATGGAATAATAAGAGATGCCTTTTTGCTTCCGGACGGATCTGATGTTTATTATGATGGAGTGGATTCGTTGTCCGTGGTAGCCAATGTAAATGCTGAAAGGCTAATAATTTATGGATTTTATATTGGACTGAACGGAAAGGTCTCTCAAAACATCAGATATGGGGGTAAAGTGAATTATACGCATGGCCGGGTCATTGAATCCGGGAACAACCGGCCTGCAGGTCATATCCCGCCCGTTTTTGGTTCAGTCTGGGCGAGCTGGGAAAAAAGTAAGTGGCTGATAAAATTTTCAGTGCTTTTTAATGGAAGTAAGTCGCTTGAACATTATGGTGGTTCGGTTGATAATCCGGAATATGCAACAGCTGACGGTAGTTATTCCTGGAGCTCATTTTCGATCCATTCGAGATATGAAATAAATGATAAAATTCAATTAAGTTTTGGTCTCGAAAATATTCTTGATAAGCATTACCGGCCATTTGCTTCGGGTGTAAGTGCCCCGGGAATCAATGCGATTATAAGTTTACAAGGCAGAATATAATTAAGCTTTCAAGGCATCCGACAGAATGCCCTCACAAACCTGTTCAACCGGCCCCGTCAGCAATAAATTCCAATCTTCTTTTATTTCAACATCCAGTGTGCCTCCCGGCATTTTGATCGTAATATTTGAATTAAGACCATAGCGTTTTTTGGCAAGTGCGGCAACTGCGCACGAAGAGCTTCCGGATGCCTGGGTATATCCGGCACCTCTTTCCCAGATCAAAATCTCGATTTCGTCATGTGCCAGGATCCGGGCAAATTGCACATTGATTCTAGAAGGGAAGATGGGATGATTTTCAATCAGTGAGCCAAATTTCAGGATTTTGTCTTTATCCAGTTTCTCCATAAATACCACACAATGTGGATTGCCAAGAGAAACGCAATTGATATTAAAAATATCATTATCAATTTTGAGCGCATAGTCGATCACTTCATTTTGTGATACATTTACAGGGATATCAGGGGCATAAAAATTGGCGATTCCCATTTCCGCTTTAAGCAGGGTTGCTTTATCATTTTTTGTAGCCAGAACATGAATATTTGCCTTTGTATGGGGGGTAGCAACAGTGAACATTTTCTCTTTGGTGAACTTATAATCGAAGAGATATTTTCCAAATATGCGGATTCCGTTGCCGCTAATTTCAGCTTCGCTGCCATCCGGATTAAAGATCCTCAGACCGAATTCATTTTCGTCACCAGGAACTTTTAACAAGATTCCATCTGATCCGATACCAAAATCGATGTTACAGATCTTAATGATTTTATTCTTTGTTAGTTCAAAATCCATCTTTTCCTGGTCCAGAACGATGTATGAATTTCCCAATCCGTGCGACTTAATAAATTTGGTCATACCAGAATATTTGTTATATTAAAGACCTTGGATGTCTTATATTAAAACACCACTAATCTCCTAAATTTACAGAAGTAAAAATTCCGGAAAAAGTAAAAACAAAAGGGTTAAGTAAAGTGCTTAAGCATGATAATCTCCTTCTCAGTCAGGTTTCTGAACCAGGATCGGGGTAAATCCTTCTTTGTAAGCCCCGCATAATAGGTACGGTCCAGTTTTAACACCTTGTATCCAAAATGCTCAAAGATCCTTCTTACAATACGATTCCGGCCCATGTGGATTTCTACGTTTACAATATCAAGCTCATTTCCGGGGTGCTGGACCCAGTCAACATCCACTTTCCCATCTCCCAACTCAAAGCCAGCCCGGATCTTTTCCAGGTCCGAAGGATCCAGATTTCTGTCCAGCGCAACTTGATAAATCTTGGGTATCGAATGGCTGGGATGTGATAGTTTTTTAGCCAGATCTCCATCATTCGTTAACAATAATAATCCGGTTGTTTTATAGTCTAACCTGCCCACAGGATATATTCGCTCCTTGACTTTTGAACCAACGATGTCTATTACCGTTCTTCTGCCATTTTCGTCACTCAAACTAGTGATGACATCCTTAGGTTTGTTTAGAAGAATATAAACTTTCTTTTGTTCCGGCGTCAGCAACTGGCCCTTATAACTCACCTTATCCGTCTCCTGTACCATGTAGGAGGGATTAATCTCAACCGCATCATTAACCAGGATTTCGCCGCTTTTGACCAGATCAGCCGCTTTTCTTCTGGAAGTGATTCCGCAATGAGCTACAAATTTATTTAGCCGGAATCCCTGCGTCTCTTCTGAAGTGTTTTGCTCTTTCATTAAAATGGAATATCACTTAAATCGGTAGAATCTGTATTCATCTTGGATTGCAGTCTGACTGATCCGGAACTGAAAGGGTCATTGGGGTCCGAGAATCCATCTCCACCGGAGGACGAATTGAAACTTAGGTCCATATTGGAGAATTTAACAAACTCCTTGGTGAATTTCAATTCAACGGTGCCCAGTGATCCATTCCTGTGTTTGGAAATAATGATTTCAGAAACATCCTTTGGACCTTCAAACTCAACATCCGTTCCATAGTAGTCCGGACGGTAAACGAAAGTTACGATATCCGCATCCTGCTCGATCGCACCGGATTCTCTAAGGTCAGAAAGCTGTGGCCTTTTATCTCCACCTCTGGTTTCAACGGCCCGGCTAAGCTGTGACAAAGCGATGACCGGAACATTTAATTCCTTCGCCATTGATTTTAATGCCCTGGATATGGAACTGATCTCCTGTTCCCTGTTTCCCCTGGTTTGATTTGGTGCAGATGACATAAGCTGAAGGTAATCAATCACCACCATCTGGATGTCGTGCTGCTGTTTCATTCTACGGCATTTTGCCCGAAGTTCGAAAATATTGATCGCAGGTGTATCATCAATATACACCTCAATGTTCATCATTCGTTCAACAGATTCGTGGAGTTTTTTCCACTCGTAATCGTCGAGCTGTCCATTTCTGATCTTCTTACTGTTGATCTCTGATTCCATGGCAATAAGACGCTGAACCAACTGAAGCTTGGACATCTCCAGCGAAAATACTGCAACCGGTTTTTTGCTTAAAGCTGCATTTCTCGCAAGAGATAATGCAAAGGCAGTCTTACCCATACCAGGACGGGCAGCGATGATGATCAGGTCAGATGCCTGCCATCCGGATGTGATCTTATCCAGATCATCAAAACCAGAGGTCACCCCTGTCAGCTCATCTGTCTGTTGACTGATTGCTTCAATTTCTTTTTGTGTTTTTACTGCCAGTGCCCCAAGTCGCTCATAAGCGGTGTTCAGGTTCTGATCCGTAATGTCGAATAAATTTCTTTCAGCCGTATCAAGCAATTCAAAAATATCCTTGGTGTCCTCAAATGAATCTTTTATGATCTCAGTAGAGACTTTGATCAGCTCCCGCTGTATATATTTTTGGGTGATAATTCTGGAATGATATTCAATATTCGCAGCTGAACTAACTTTATTTGTGAGCTCGGCTAAATAACTGATGCCTCCGATCTGCTCCAGCTTCTTATTCTTTTTCAGAGCCTCCTGAACCGTCAAAATGTCTATGGGCTGCGACTTTTGAAAAAGATCCAGAATTACTTCAAAAATATCCTGATGGGCTGACTTATAAAAGGTATCAATCTTCAGGATGTCCATTACGGATGGCAGGGCATTCTTGTCTATCAATATAGCCCCAAGGACAACTTCTTCCAACGGAATCGCCTGGGGTTGTATCTTCCCGTATTGCATAATGTCCGAGTCCGTCCCGTACTGAACATTTTTTTTCAGGCCCCCTTTTATTGTTGTCAATGGATTTTGATCTGCCATATAGTGAATTTTGCACTTGTTTTTTAAGAATTGGTAAAGATATATAGAATTCTTTAATGTCTAGTACCCGCCGAAAGGTCTAGGTCAGTTGAATTGTTAATAAGTAGAGCAAAATTGTTAGTAACTTTTCAATTATAGCCAGAGCCAGTTTTTTCACGAAGCAACCAAATCATATTTATATATTACACTATATATTAATACAATAAAATTTGATTTTTAGTTCTATGGAAATGAATTAATAAAGAAGAAAAAATAGAAATTTTATAACATATTAATTATTTAAATTATAAGTAAAAAATTAATATATAGCGATTAAGACAACTCTGTTTTTACAAAAGATCTGATATGAAATTGTGAGAAAATAATGGAAATATTTTTTAAAAACCTTTTCTATATTTTTTTCTTCAGTGCATTGATCTCATCTCTGTATTGGGCAGCCGTAATAAAATCAAGATCTTTTGCTGCTTTTTTCATTTTTACCTCAGTTTCAGTAATCAAAGCCCTTAGTTGGTCCTTATTCATAAATGCGATCACCGGATCCGCAGCAATATCTGCTTTTTCAGGTTCCACATAAGCCTTGCCTTCCACGGACCGGATATCTAAAATGGTTTTTTGACCCATGATCTCTTCTCTGGTTTTGAGAATTGTCTGGGGCGTGATACCGTGTTCCTCATTAAAAATTTTCTGAATTTCCCGGCGCCTGTTGGTCTCACCAATCGTTTTTTGCATGCTTTCGGTCAACTTATCAGCATAAAAGATAACCGTTCCTTCTGCATTTCTGGCCGCACGACCTGCTGTTTGTGTCAAAGATTTTTCATTTCGTAAAAAACCTTCTTTATCAGCGTCCAGAATAGCAACCAAACTGACTTCTGGCATGTCAAGTCCTTCCCTGAGTAAATTCACACCGATCAGCACATCGAATTCTCCAAGACGAAGATCACGGATGATCTCCACCCGCTCCATTGTTTCAACTTCTGAGTGGATGTATTTACATTTGATATTTAGATTTAACAGGAACCTTGATAGCTCCTCAGACATTCTTTTTGTTAGCGTCGTTACCAGAACTCTTTCATTTTTTTCTATTCTGATATGAATTTCCTCAAGCAGATCGTCGATCTGGTTAATACTGGGTCGGACTTCAATCTGAGGATCGAGCAATCCGGTTGGACGTACGATCTGCTCTGTAATCATCCCTTCTGTTTCCTCCAGTTCATAATTGCCTGGCGTGGCACTAACATATATAATCTGATTGATCAGGTTTTCAAATTCATTAAAGGTTAATGGCCTGTTGTCCATCGCTGAAGGCAAACGGAAACCATAAGTAACCAAATTGAGCTTCCTTGCCCGGTCTCCCCCGGACATTCCACGGATCTGAGGTATCGTTGCATGACTCTCATCAATAATTATCAGATAATCTTCAGGGAAATAATCCAATAGGGTAAAGGATCGGGTCCCTTGTTTCCTGTTGTCAAAAAACCTGGAATAGTTTTCAACCCCACTGCAATATCCCAATTCACGAATCATTTCCAGATCGAATTCTGTTCTTTCCCGGATCCGTTTTGCCTCTCCATATTTGCCTTCTTGTTCAAAATATTTGATCTGTGCCACCATTTCATCCTGGATGTCATTGATGATCTCCTTCATTCTGTCACGCCTTGCCAGATATAAATTTGCTGGATAAATAAATGCATTTTCCAGTGATTCAATCCGCTTGCTGCTTTCTATTTCAATGACATCGATCTGTTCGATCTCATCTCCCCAGAAACTGATCCTGTAACCATAATCGACATAGGGTAAATTAATATCGACAGTGTCGCCCCGGACCCTGAAGGTGCCTCTGGAAAATTCACCCTCTGATCTTGAATACAAACTATCCACCAAACGATATAGAAGCGTGTTTCTGGCTATGGTTTGTCCTTTCGTTAAACTGATAATCCCGGATGAATAATCTTCGGGATTTCCCATGCCGTATATACACGAAACAGAGGCGACGACAATAATATCTCTCCGGCCGGATAAAAGAGAGGAAGTGGCCCTTAACCTTAATTTGTCAACTTCCTCATTGATTTGAAGATCTTTTTCTATATAGGTATCCGTAACAGAGATATAGGCTTCCGGCTGGTAATAATCGTAATAAGAAACGAAATATTCTACCGCATTTTCAGGAAAGAACTCTCTGAATTCTGCATACAACTGGGCCGTTAATGTTTTATTATGTGTAATAATGATCGTTGGCCGGTTGAGTTTCGCAATCACATTGGCCATGGTAAAGGTCTTTCCTGAACCCGTAACCCCCAGCAATACCTGTGAACGTATATTATCCTCGACGCCTGCTACCAATTCATCAATAGCGCCCGGCTGATCTCCTGTTGGTTCAAATTTGGAAGTAAGTTTGAAAGACATTTTATCCTAATTAGAGAAAGTGTTAAAAAAATAATTAGCAGATCAAACAAAGATACGGAATAGCTTTGATTTAAATATTGGAGCCTGAGATTAGTTAGCCGAGATGCTGGAAATCATTTAAAATTGGAAAGATCTCTGTATATCAACCTTTGCACTGAAATAAAAAAAGCGTAAAATCCAATGGACTTTACGCTTTCAAACAATGAAAATAAAAATATAACTTAAACAGCTACATTATTAGCTTTTGAAAAGGATACAAATTCTTTGATAATGTCGTCAACATTTACCAACACTTCTCCTCTTATCATAACCGGTCTGATATCATATCTCTGTAATGGATTGGATAATTTTCCACCAAGTTGTTTCAATACGAAAAATTCGCAATCAGCAATTGACTTAGCCATTGTTAAATGAGCTTCGTCCACTTCTTGTGACCCGCCGGATCCACATCCGCATCCTCCACCTCCATTTCCGGATCCACATCCGCAACCCCCGCCGCCATGGCCATGTTCTTTTTCTTCATTTCCATGATTACTTCCACATCCGCAACCACCGTGACTCTCTTCTGCATCCATCGGCGTAGTCTGAATATGGTGCTCTGCACCTGATTTAGGGTTTTTTCGATATTCTGTATGTACTACTTTTTCATCCTCAAAGGTGATCACCATAAAAAATTCTGCATGGCCAGTGTGCTCAGCAATCGTTTTTTTATCAGTGGTCGGAATTGCAATCTTCATGATTTATATATTTTTTAATTTTAACTTATTTAGAATAATACAAGATCTTCTTTTACTCGCTTACCCAACAAAAGAGGAGAAAAAAAGTTCACAGTTTTATTAAACTAACTTTTTTAATAATGCATTGATGTCCGTTTTTTGCAAAATATGGTCATTCAATTGATCAATTGGAATTCTGATCTGTTCGAGTGTATCTCTGTCCCTAACCGTTACACAATTATCATCCAACGTCTCGAAATCTATTGTTACACAATAAGGTGTTCCAATGGCATCCTGCCTTCTGTATCTTCGGCCAATGGCATCTTTATCATCGTATTGGGCATTTACTGCAAACTTGAGTTGATTGAAAACTTCAAGCGCTTTTTCTGTAAGTTCTTCCTTGTTTTTTACCAACGGTAAAACGGCTGCTTTTACAGGTGCTAGCGCTGCAGGAATTTTTAGTACCAATCGTTCTGAATTTTTTCCGTCAGCATCCGGTACGTTTTCTTCGGTATAAGCATTGCTCATAACAGATAGGAACATCCGATCCACCCCAATAGACGTTTCAACAACAAATGGAACATAATTTTCATTGAGCTCCGGATCAAAATACTGCAGTTTTCTTCCACTTAATTCCTGGTGAGCATTCAAATCAAAATCTGTTCTTGAATGAATACCTTCCAGCTCTTTAAATCCAAATGGGAATTCAAATTCGATATCCACGGCTGCATTTGCATAATGCGCCAGATTATCATGGTCGTGGTACCTCAACTTATTTTCAGGGGTACCCAGAGCCAAATGCCATTTCATCCTGGTATCTTTCCAGTAATTATACCATTCCATTTCTTTACCCGGTTGAACAAAGAATTGCATTTCCATTTGTTCAAATTCCCGCATCCTGAATATAAACTGTCTGGCAACAATCTCATTTCTGAATGCTTTTCCAATCTGTGCAATACCAAACGGAATCTTTTGTCTCGTGGATTTCTGCACATTCAGAAAATTCACAAAAATTCCTTGTGCCGTTTCCGGGCGGAGATATAATTTTCCATCCTCACCTGCTATATTACCTAATTGCGTGCTGAACATTAAATTGAACTGTCTTACATCTGTCCAGTTTTTAGAACCATTGACAGGATCTGCAATTTCCAATTCTTCGATCAGCGCTTTCAGGTCATCCAGTTTTCCGGAACTCAAGGAATCCGCCATCCTTTTATTAATGCTTTTGATATCCTCGATGTATTTGACTACCCTCGGATGCGTACTTTTAAACTGCGCTTCATCAAAGGCATCCCCAAATCTTTTAGCTGCTTTACCAACTTCTTTGTTGATCTTCGCTTCAATTTTAGCAAGATAGTCTTCCACCAGCACATCGGCCCGGTATCTTTTTTTGGAATCTTTATTATCGATCAATGGATCATTGAATGCATCCACGTGCCCGGAAGCTTTCCAGGTTTTTGGGTGCATGAAAATGGCAGTATCCAGTCCAACTATGTTTTCATGCATCTGCACCATTGCCTTCCACCAATAATTTTTAATATTATTCTTCAATTCAGCTCCATATGGTCCGTAATCATAAACGGCACTCAATCCATCATATACTTCACTGGATTGAAACACAAATCCATACTTCTTGGCATGAGAAACTACTTTCTTGAAAAGTTCTGCTGACATGTTTTATGTAAAATTTAATTTGGGCGGCAAAGGTATAACCCTTTATGTGAAATCTAAAAAGATAGGGCTTAAATGTGCTAAACCCTGAACAGTAATAGCATAAGTCAATAAATCTGAAAACAAACGGAAGTTATTTTCAATATTTATCCCAAAATAATGATCGAGACATTAAACCTGTTCTTACCGCTAGTTCACTTTTTTTTATTTTATTTCAACCTGATGCAACGTTCTCATCCATTTTACCATATAGTATTTTGTCGAACGATATTATTCATTAGTTTAACCAAGAAAAAAAATAGAAATGAAATTATTTAAAATATTATTTGTACTCACTGTTCTTATAATGATGACTTTTGTGTCTTGTGTAAAAGATAATGTGGATGATACAGAAGTTATTGATAAAGATAAAATTGAGGTTGTAAATACAACAACAAATAATTTGTTGCTCAACCTAAGAGATGGTAGTGATGAAGGTCTTGATCTGGAATGTGTAACTGTTCTTTATACCTTTGAATTTTTGATGGAGGACGGATCAATCGTCAGTATATCTTCTGAAGATGAATTTTACCAGGTATTTTTAGATTCAATGCATCAGATCGCTGATTTCGTATATCCGCTGGATGTTCTAAATAATGATGAAGAAAATGTGGTGGTAAATGACGTCATAGAATTGGGAGAATTATTCATATCATGTGTTCCTGATTCGGGTTGGGTCAATAACAACGGGCATGTTCCTGCCTTTATGATGGATCATTCTTGTTTTGACCTGGTATTTCCTTTAAATCTGATCGATATGCAAGGCAATCAAATCATTGCCCAGAATATTGAAGAGATGATTGACTTTATGAGCATGCATGATGGTTTGTATTTTGACTGGCCATTAGGTATGATGGATGAGGAGGGTGGAATGCATATGTCTGATAACTCAGATGAATTTTTCGAACTGATGTTCGGATGTGACGATTTTATGGGGATGCATGATTCCTTATTTAATTTTCATGATTCCCTTTATTTTGAAGTGGAATATCTGGCTTGTTATGAATTGATATTTCCTTTTTCAGTCATGGGATCCAATGGAGAGATCACAACTATTGAAAGTGCGGATGAATTGATGTTCCAGGTTTTTGGAGGCTGTAATTTCATTGAATTCATATATCCTTTGAATTTATTAAATGAGGAAGGAGATACGATTACAGCTGGAAATGAATACGAACTTATGGAGATGATGGATGACTGTGATCATGTTCCAAATATGGATATGGATGAGATGTTGTTCTATTTTTCCACAGCTGCATTAGCAGATGAAGGGTGCTATACCATCAATTATCCAATTTATGTTAGTATGATGCATTCTGTGAGTTCTGACGAGGAATTTGCACAATATTTTGAAGTGCATCACAATATGAATATTCAATACCCGGTTACAGTTACCTTGAGCGGAGACGATAGCCAGGTGGTAATAAATACATTAAATGACTTAATGGAAATAATTGAGGATTGTCAATAATCAATATTTTGAAGATACAACCGGATCATTGAAATTGATTCGGTTGTATCTTTATTATTGAAATTTAGCAATAAAGAATACTTTGAAGGTTTGGCAGGTTGATGAAAAGTGAAATGGTAGATAAAACTATTCTTAAAGGGAGCATTAAGAAAAACGAAAAGGCTTGTAAAAACCTTTATGAACAGAGTATACCTTATGTTTACTCCACGGTTAAGAGATATATTTGGGATGAGGAATCAATTATGGATGTAGTACAGGATATATATATAAATGTCTTCAGGAACCTTGAACAATTTGATTCCAGCCGGGGTGATTTTAAAAGGAGGATCAGAAAGATAGCGATTAATCAATCATTGATGCAAATCAGAAATAATGAAAAATCCGCATCGGTTATTACATTAGGTTCAAATGAAAGAATAGAGCCATTTGATGAAATGCATGTTGATGATCTAAGCCGGGAAGAAATAGATAATATTCTATCCGAAATGCCCAAAGGTTACAAAACGATTTTTTTACTGATTGTTATCGATAATTTCAGCCATGAGGAAGTGAGTGAAATGTTGAACATCAGCAAAGAAACATCCAGATCGCAATTGTCCAGAGCCAAAAAATGGTTGCAAAAATATTTTGTATCAGATAATAATATCAAGGTAGATGGAATATTTTAACAAAAAGATAAAGACCATACTCCATAAGGAATCGAAGGTGCCTGAAAATCTATCTTGGGACAATATGAAATTTGGTATAAATGATCAGTTGCATGGCAGTGAAAAGATCAATATTAAATCCAGTAATTTTCCTTTCAAACCAATAATGTTGCTCGGGTTTATGCTTGCAGTGATCATTATTCTTTTTGTATTCAAATGTAATCCTCAGGAAATTGCAGTAACTGAAAATGTACAGAATTTACAAGAACCAATGGTTCAAAATTATAATCAATCGGAAACCGATAAAATATCAGCTACGGTAACTGGCGGACAAAAACAGTCTAATAAGGTCATTCAGAATGTAGCTCCAGATCATGGTTTTCAAATTGAAAATAATAATAAGATAAATCTTAATGAGTCGATAAAGGGTCATTCACCATCCAAACAAATGTCTGTTGATCCTGAAAATGGTCGATTAACAAGTTCATTGTTATTAAATTCAGAAAAAGACAAGAACGAAAAAGAAAATGATCAAGTTGCTGTATCTCTAGAAAGCGATCAGGATCAATTACTGGTCCGCAAAATGGTCAATATTGGAGTTTTGAAAATAAATAAAGCCTTTATTAAAGGGGACTCATTTTTCTTTCAGAAAATGGCGATAGCTCCTGTGATTATGGCTGAGGAAAAAACTTCCTCATCGCCGCAGTGGATCTTTGGAATGGGAGTTGGAGCAAATGTTTTATGGAGTAATTATTTTGGAAAAAGCCCCGATGCAACCCTACTTAAACCAACAAATGACATGGTTATTGGCCAGTCTGTGGATCTTTCGCTTAGCTATCAGTTTTCAGATGGTCGATTCATCCTTTCTGATCTGGGGTATTCAAATTTGAATGAAAAATTTGAAGTCGAATTTGAAAAGGTCGCTACCGTCCTGGTCAAAGACGCGCTGATAGAAGTGGATTCGAATATAATCACAAACCGACTGACTTACCTTGTGAAAGATACGCTTTTGAATTCGGTTGAAAGGAGGCATATCATTCATTATAATAATTACCGAACCCTGGACATAGGTCTGTCTTATGGCAGAAGATTTTCATTGAATTCAAAATGGAAAATGAATTATTCTTTGGGTTTCAATTATAGCAGAATGATCAAATCTGCAGGAAGAACTATCCGGGCTGATCATGAAATTATTGATTTTGATAGCTCAAATCAAATATATAATAGAAATCACCTGGGAATATCCTCCGGAATTGGTTTTTTATATAGATTCAATAAGCAAGTTTCAATTGGAAGCGATATTTTTATACTCCAATATCTTGACAACTGGAGTAAGGAAAACGAACTCATTTTAAAACCAACTAAACTAACATTTCAACTTGGTGTCAAATATTGGCTTTAATAATCAAAAAGTCGCCAATGAAAAGTGCTTACATTTTCACCCTGTGCCTATTCTCAATTTTGTACAATTTAGACGGACAGGTTCTGATCAATGAATATTCAGCTTCTAATTTAAATGTGTATCTCGATAATTATAACAAAACGGAAGACTGGGTAGAATTGTATAACCCATCCGGAAGCCCAATCGATATAAGCGGTTGGTATTTGTCTGATAAAACATCCAAACCAACAAAATGGATGATCCCTGCCGGTACCATAATTCAATCAAATGACTTTCTCGTTTTTTGGTGTTCAGGGCGGGATGAAAGTAAAAACGGTTATTTTCATACGAATTTCAAACTGAGTCAGACCTCTGGGAAAGATCGTATTGTTTTGTCGGATGCCACTGGTACGATCATTCAGGATTTTCAACTTAATATAACGCAGGCGGATCACTCTATGTGCCGGGCCACAGATGGTCAGGAATACTGGGTGGTTTGTACAAATCCTAGCTTGCTAGCCAGCAATGATCAAACCGTACAATTTGCCGGGTATACAACTCAACCGGAAATGAATATGGAGGCTGGCTTCTATTCTGATAGCCTATCTGTCACGATCATCAATAATGAAGAAAATTCAAGCCTTCGATATACATTAGATGGAACAAACCCTAAGTCGGATTCTCCCTTGTATGAAGCACCGATAAGCATTCATGAAACAACCCTTATAAAAGCACAGTCATTTTCAAATGACCCATTAATTCTGCCGGGTAAAATGGATTTTAATACCTATTTTATCAATGAGGATTTTACAGTGGCAGTTTTCTCCGTTGGGGCGGATGACGTGATAAACCTTGCAAATGGAGATGGTGGTCTTGAACCGATCGGTTCGCTTGAATATTTCGATCTGAATAAGGATAGAAAAGCAGTTTCTTTTGGTAGTCTCAACAGACATGGACAAGATTCGTGGGTACTGCCCCACAGAAGTATTGATTGGGTATCCAGAGATGAGATGGGATATACAAAAGCGGTAATGGCACCCCTTTTTTCATATTCTGAACGGGATGAATACCAGAGATTCATGTTCAGGAATTCAGGAGATGATAATTATCCGGCCATTGAAGACAATGCACATGAAGGAAGTACGCATATTCGGGATGAATACGTACAGACACTCGCAAGGGAAGGAGGCATGCATCTGGATACCAGGGCCGTTGAACGGGTCGTACTTTTTCTAAATGGGCAATATTGGGGCTTATATGGAATGCGGGAAAGACCGGTTGATCATGACTATACAAGCTATTACTATAATCAGGATAAATACAATTTGCATTTTTTGACAACCTGGGGGTCAACCAAGGCGGAATATGGTGGGTTAGATGCATTTAAAGAATGGTATACAATCCGGGATTTTGTGATGGAAAATGATATGGGACTTCCTGAAAATTATGATGTACTGAAAAGCAAAATAGACATGATCAGTTTTGTTGATTATTTCATAGTAAACCTTAATGTTGTCGCAAAAGACTGGCTAAATTATAATACAGCCTGGTGGCGTGGACTGGATCAAAATGAAACCCATACAAAATGGGGATACGTCCTCTGGGATCTTGATGCGACATTTGATTATTACATCAATTATACCGGTATTCCGAATTCGAATGCGGATGCCAAGCCTTGTGATATTCAAGAAATATCCAACTACATGGATCAGTTCTTTTCTGGTGGCGGTGGTGGAAATGAAATTGAAAATCCTGAAAATTGTAATACGATCATTCTTGGTACTTGTCCCTATCCACCTGAGGACACGATTTTTTTACAAGTGATCAATCAGGATAATTATTGTTGTTATAATGAATGGGATGGCATTTGTCAGGATTTGTATAATCAAATGGCAAACGATACTTTATTGCAGGACACCTGCTGGAGTATTCTGAATGGAACAAATCCCTACCCAATGGATGATCCTGTATTTATGCAAACCGTACAATATATGCCCTCTTGCTGTTCAGATGAATGGAATGGGGACTGTCAGGCCATATATGACCAGGTCGAAGTACAGTTTGGAGAAGAATCCGTTTCCGGAAATGTAGGAAAACACGAGAAATTATTTCTGAAACTCCAGGAAGAGAATCCGGAATTCAGGAATATGTACTATGCACGCCAGGCAGATATGATGAATACGGTTTTTAGTTGTGAAAACATGGAAGAAACCCTGGATAAAATGCTGGCTGTAATTGAACCGGAGATGCCTCGACAGATAGACAGGTGGGGCGGCACAATTGAAGAATGGCAAACCAATGTAGAACGACTAAGGAATTTTGTTGGCGCCAGATGTGATTTGCTTGATGAGGGCCTGGTTGAATGCTTTGATCTTACCGGTCCATATGAAATAAGCATACAGTCTTTGCCGGAAGGCTTGAGTGAGATAAAACTGAATACGATCGGGCCGCTGACTTTGCCCTGGACAGGCAGGTATTTTGGTGAGATGACGAATGCGGTTCAATCTAAAATAAAAGAGGAGTTTGAATCGGACTATAGATTCAGTCATTGGGAAAGTACTTCAGGGGCAACAATAATTGCTCAATTGATGGAGGAAAATACGGACTTTGAACTTTTTCAGTCTGATACACTGATTGCTGTTTATGAGTTAATTACTGATACAGAGGCATTATCAGATGATTTCAACCTATCTGTTTTTCCAAATCCAGCAAAAGATTTATTCGTAATAGAATATTACCTGCAATCCGAAACTCAGGTTCAAATGAACCTCAGATCGTCAATGGGTCTTTTAATAAAAGATTTTGGAGGAATGACTGGAAAAACGCAGGCTGGATTGCAAAGAATAACAATAGATCTGGAGAGTATGAATATTCCTTCAGGGGTTTATTTCGTGGAGATGGAAATAGAGGGCAGAAGAATATCCAAAAGGATCGTTGTAATGGAATAAAAAGATCATTCCTGACAGAATAAAAAAAGGCTGGTCAATCATACCAGCCTTTTTTTATTCTTGCTTAATCCCAGTAGGTCCCGATAATTTTTTCCAGGTCGGTTACGTCAATTGGGATCCGGTTTTCTCCGAGATTTCTGCTTCCATCCTTTGTGATCAATAAATCATCTTCAAGCCTTATTCCTCCAAATTCTCTGAATTTGTTAACCTTCTTGAAGTCGATAAAATCTTTGTTGATGCCTTCTTTTTCCCATTTATCGATCAATGCCGGAATGAAATAAATACCTGGTTCATTGGTAATTACAAAACCGGGTTCCAGTGTTCTTCCCAGCCTTAAATAGGCTGTTCCAAATTGAGTGCTCCGAACAATATCTTCATTATATCCCACATAATTTTCACCAAGATCTTCCATGTCATGAACATCCAGTCCCATCATATGTCCGAGCCCGTGAGGCATAAAGAGTGCATGCGCTCCGGCAGCTACTGCTTCTTCAATGTTGCCTTTCATTAAGCCCAGGTCACTCAGACCATAGGCAATTGTTCTGGCTGCCAATAAATGCATATCCCGATATGGAATTCCAGGCTTGCTATCCTTGTGTACCGCATTGTTTGCTGCTAATACAATCTGGTAAATATCTTTTTGCTTCTGAGAGAATTTTCCTCCGACAGGGAAAGTTCTGGTGTGATCAGTGGCATAATGTAACTCTGATTCAAATCCCATGTCACATAATAACATGTCTCCCTTTTTAAGCTGATTGCCATGATATTCGTTGTGAAGCGTTTCACCTCTTTTTGATAAAATGATAGGGAAGGATACTTTGCCTCCATGTTGCAGCGCAATTCCTTCAATGGCCCCGGCTATCTCTCTTTCATAGATACCGTTAATCGCCATACTCATGGCAGTGGTATGCATTTCAAATGCAACATCCATAATGTCTTCGATGTGCTCAATTTCAATGGGTTCCTTTATGCTTCTTTGGGCAACAATTGCTTTGATCAGTTCAACAGAGGCAGCCTGACCTGTTTCGCTTGAATTGATTCCTGTCAATTTTTCAAGCAGCATCATGTTCTCTCCACGGTAAGGGGGCGTAAAATGTATCTTTCTGCCATCTGCCATTGCTTTTTTCAGATAGACATATAATTCATCAAAGGGACGGGTGTCACTCAAACCTACTTGCGAAGCTTGAAATTTTACGCTGTCCTGCGTGCCCATCCAAATAATATCATCGATTGAAAGATCATCTGCAAACAGAATTTCTTTTCCTTCATCAATATCCATTAATCCCGCATAACCGGAATGATCCAAACCAAAATAGTATAGAAAATTACTATCCTGTCTGAATTTATAAATATTGCCTTTGTAATTCATCGGAGAATTGGAATTTCCCAGGATGAGAACAATACCTCCCTGCATTTTGCTCATCAAGGATTTTCTTCTGTTTATATACGCTGTTTTGTCGAACATGATCTTTCTGATTTAGCTTGCAAGGTACGAATTCAGAACAATCTAAAAAGATAAAATCTGCTGTATTTTAGACAGCTCTATAATAATAATTGGCCCACAAAGGGCATGACCTATGGATAGTTATAAGATTCTGCTTATTTTAGACAGCATGAGCAATGAAATAATACTCGGTTCTAGAATGGTAATAATGTTCCAGTTCGGACTTCTCCAATGTTTTGCCACTGGAAATAAAATCTTTCAGCAGAGAGATGTTCAAACCAATTTTATTTGAAAGGAAATCATACATTTCCCCCGGGCCCGAACCATAAAATTCACTGGCACCCAAACCGAATTCAAAGATAATATAGGGTTTGTTTTTCCTTAATAGTTTTTCACTACCACGCATAACATCAAATTCAGCACCCTCCACATCGATCTTAATAAAATCGATTCTGGCATCATCTGGCAGTACATCATCCAGTTTTCGCAATTCAACCTGAATGGTTTTAATCACAGGTTTGGATATGTGGTAAGAACGTTCTTTTATGCCACTAAATGCAGGTGCATTTGTAACAAATTTAAAATCAGAACGACCATTTTGATTTGATAATGCATAATCAAATAATGTAACCTTGTTTTTAAAGGTATTTTTAAGTTTTACAAACAAATTTGGAATCGGTTCAAAACCGTAATGCGCACCATTTGGAGCGTAATGAAGAATTTGTTTCATCACCTCTCCTTTATGGCAACCAATATCAATCGCATTGGAATCACTGGAAAGTACTTTTTGCATGATGATCCGGGTTTGCCGGTCATAAGCCATGTTTTTGGTGAGGTCCAGTTGTAATAAGTTTAAAATATCTTTAATGACTTTTTTGCCTGCAGTTAAGATGATCTGGAAGGATGATTGCATAGGATGTAACTTGATAATTAAAGACATTGTAAAAATATTGATTTTAAAAATGCAGAAGCTGGCTCTAAAAAAAAATAACATGTAAATCAAAAAAAAAAAACGATTTGAGAAATTATTACTCGTTTAATTTTTAAATAACGTATCAGTCTAAATAAGAACGATGAAAGGTCAGCTTTCGATTACCGTGCTTCTTAATTTTGGGCCAGATTGAAATGAAATATGGTGTTGTTATTTTTAAAACAATCAGAAATACAGATGGTTATAGTTTTTAAAATAAATTTTCCAATCAGTACTTTTTGATGAAAAACTAAGATTAGCAATGAGGACATTTTCTCAGAATCTTAATTTTGAGCTTTAAAAGCTGTGTATTCTGATTTTAGTATGGAATCTACATATCTCATTTCTTTCGATTTTCTTGATATCAGGTCATGAATTTATTATGTTCAAGAAAAGGAGTCTGGAACAGAATAAAAAATATTGATCAGGGTAAAGGGGCATTTTTTTAAAAAAAAAAGTCCAAAGCAATGTACATCACTTTGGACTCTTTTTATTCTGAGGATTATTTTATAAGTCAAACTTAATTCCCTGAGCCAATGGAAGGTCAGCACTGTAATTTACAGTACTGGTTTGTCTTCTCATATATGCTTTCCATGCGTCTGATCCACTTTCTCTTCCTCCTCCCGTATCTTTTTCACCTCCAAAGGCACCGCCAATCTCGGCACCTGAAGTACCTACGTTGATATTAGCAATACCACAGTCAGAGCCTACGGCAGAAAGGAATGTTTCTGCTTCCCGAATATTCAATGTAAAACAAGCAGAAGATAATCCCTGAGGTACAGCATTGTTTATTGCCACAGCATTGTTAATGTCTCCACTATATTTCAGGAGATAAACAATGGGTGCAAAAGTTTCTTCCTGAACGATATGGAAATGATTTTCAGCTTCTGCGATGCAAGGCATAACAAAGTTGCCGGATTCGAATCCTTTTCCTTCCATTACCTGTCCGCCAATAAGTACTTTTCCACCTTCTTTTTCAACTGAGCTAACAGCATTCAAAAACAGATCAACTGAGCCTTTATCAATTAGCGGCCCTACAAGAAAGTTCTCGTCAAGCGGATTACCGATCTTTGGTGTGATCTTACCATAAGCAGCAACCATTTTATTTTTCACCTCTTCATAGATGCTCTCATGAATAATAACTCTTCTTGTGGTTGTACATCTTTGTCCTGCTGTTCCGACAGTTCCGAAAACCGTTGAAGCAATAGCCATCGGGATGTCTGCATCTGGAGTGATGATCACGGCATTGTTGCCACCTAGCTCCAGGATGGTTTTTCCAAGTCTCTTGCCAACGATTCCACCCACTCTTTTTCCAACAGCGGTTGAACCGGTAACAGACATTAAAGGAATTCTTTTATCTGCGATAAAATTATCGCCCATTACAGATGATTTGGCAACGATCAGGTTGAAGACACCTTCAGGTACGTTGTTTGCGATCAATACATCTCTGATGATCTTTTGTGTTGCTATGGCAGTGATCGGTGTCTTGGAAGATGGCTTCCAGATAACGACGTCACCGGCAGCAATTGCAAGTGCTGAATTCCATGCCCAAACGGCAACAGGGAAATTGTAAGAAGTGACGATACCTACCAAACCTAATGGCTGATATTGCTCAAACAATCTGTGCTGAGGTCTTTCTGACTGTAAGGATACTCCGTTGATCAGTCTGGCCTGCCCAACTGCAAAATCACAAATGTCAATCATCTCCTGTACTTCACCCAATCCTTCCTGATAGATCTTACCCATTTCAAGGGTAACCAAAGCGCCTAATTCATGCTTGTATTTTCTAAGCGCTTCACCAATTTGTCGAACAACCTCACCCCGAACAGGAGCAGGAACCGTTCTCCAAACCTTAAAGGCTGCCTGTGCTTTAGCGACTACCATTTCGTAATCTTCCATGGTCGCATTTTTCACTTTCGCAATTTCCTTTCCGTCAATCGGGGAAACTGAGTTTGTGATCGCACCAGCTGGTTCAAACCATTCAGCTCCGGTTGAAACACCATTATTAATTTCCTGAATTCCTAATTTGTCCAGGATTTCCTTTACGTTTATCATGTTTATATTTTATGTATTAGATAAATTATTCAATTCAATAACTATTTGATCAATGCTTGTGCTGTCCATGCCTTTTTCCTCACATGCTTCTTCCAGTGTTCCCCAAATAGGTTCACCACAAGCGATGCAACGGATGCCTTTTTCTGCAAGAAACCGAACAGCAAAAGGATATTTTTCAACAAGGTCTTCTACGGTAATCTCTTTTTGGATCTGCATTTGCATTTTTCAAATTATAGAAAACCACTACCAATATTGGTTTTGGTGCCACAAATTTACTAAATGCCTTTCCAATTTCAAAAAGCATGAAGTCTATTATATAAATGTTTAATGAAAAAGTCCCTCTGGATTAAATATAAACGAATAGGATTGGTTTTAATTGAGTTTATGAACCAGTAATAACAAAAGTTTGCCTTAAACCTTGCGGTCTGGATAATTGACCTGTAGCAGCTTTATTGATCACCACAATTTTGGTGATGCTTTCTTTCGAACTTAAGTTACTTGTTTCAAGTTCGCAATGGATTTCCTCAGGAACCCGGATCCATTTCTTTGTTTTATTTTCAATTGGCATCAAAATATTCTCTTTAATCTTTAGGATTCGATCTTTTGGATGAATTGCTTTTTTATTTGCCAGGTTTTTAAAAGCATTCTGTTTCTCCTGATTAAATTTGTTTACAAAGGCATCAAGTTCATGGTCAAAGAATTGAAATTGGGCCAATAATTCCATCGCTTCATTTTGAAGTTTGAATCGTTCGATAAACCAGACTTCATTGAGTTGTTTTTCCTTTTCAGCAAATTCCGTGATCATATTTATTTCAACACTATCAATTGAAATGCTTGATTCGATAATGGACCTGATCTCCATTTCTGGTCCTTCCAATGGATTTTCCATACGAATACAAATCCGAACAGAATCATCTGAGATCAGCGGTTGGTTTATCCAATGTTTTTTGCTGTGTTTATTAAAGTGCGACGTTTCTTTTTTATGCGAGAAAGGCTGCTGGATATTTTTTGTACGATGTTTCTTGTTTTTGAATTTTTTAATTATCGGTTCATCGATAAAATCAAGACAATCCATTAAGTCTTCAGTTTCGTTATGATTTTTGTTTTTAAATTCCGCTTCCTGATTTATATATGCGAGGGCAGGATGTTTAGATTTTTCCGGAACGATCATATCCGAGAAGCTGAATAAGATCAACAAACCGATAGTAGACAGAATCAGAATTATGAAACCGGGAACATTCATTTTCCTTTCGGTTTTGCCAAGTATGTTTTCAATTCTGGAAAGAAGTTGCTTTTTGTTCTTGAAAAAGGGTAGGGCAACAAGATTCCGGTTCGGGCTTATTAGCGATTTGTTTGTCTGTTCCAACGACAATTGCATTTCCTGCACATTCAGGAGTGTTTTTGCATAAATGACGGGATCGTTTGAACAAATTTTAAGAGCCAGTTCATCTGTGCATTTTTCCCTTTCGGACTCAATTAACTGGACGATCCACCAAACACCGGGGTGAAAATAAAACATGGCTTTGACCAAAGTTACCAGCATATTCATCAGATAATCCTTTCGGATGATGTGTGCCAGCTCGTGTGCCAGGATACTCTCAATTTCTGCAGGGCTCAATTGATTGATGTGCGCCAGAGGTAAAATGATGGTGGCTTTGAAAATGCCGAAAGTGATCGGGCTAATGATCTTATCAGTTATACTGATCAAAACCGGCGCAGAATAATGTGTGTGATCCAAAATGCCCTGAAATATTTTGAGCACATACGAGTCCTGCAGCGGGGCAGCTGTTTTTTTAATTCTTGTTAGATAGATCAAGGCTCCTGTTAATCTGAAAGCATAGATCATAAGACCGGAAATCCAAATGAAGGACAGCTGAATAATATGTTTGTCCAGCCATTCTAAAAATATGTTAAAATGGGCAGTGACTGGTAATTGACCTTCCCATAATAAAGGAAATGAATTGCTGCTTTGAAAGCTTGTTGATGCGGTTCCTGAGGCATCAAAATAAAGGAAGATGCCCATGATGAATGCAATCAGCATTGAAAGTAATGCCAGGATTGCGGCCAGGTAAATATTTTTGGCTTTTTGCAAAATACCTGTTTTGATCAGAAGGAAAAGTATAAAAACAAGCAATGATATCTCCCAGATTGAATGAATCAGTGACCATCCAATGGCTTCAAATAGATTCGTTTGAAATAAGGTCGAATAGATCATTTTACAGAATTTCAATTAATTATCTTCGTTCTCTATCTGTTTGATCAATTTTTTAATTTCATCCAGTTCGTCGCTGCTCGCTTTATGATTACCCAGAACCTGCATCACCAGACTGGCAGCAGACCCTTTAAATGCCCGTTTCAGTAATTCGCCAACCAGTTTACCCTGAGTTTGCTTTTGCTTTATGACTGGTTTGTATAAATGTGTTCGCTGATTGGTATCTCGTTCAACAAAGCCCTTTTTATGCATAATTTGCAGCATTTTCAGTGTTGTTGTATATCCCAATGCTCTTTTTTCACTCAGGATATCATTTATTTCCCGTACGGATGCCGGATTTTTTTCCCATAAAATGCTCAGGATCTCTAATTCGGCTTCAGTGGGAATCATCTCCTTCTTGTTCGACATCTTTGGTGAATTTTAAGATACAATAAACTATATGTATTACAATTTACATAAGAACTTTGGTTAAACTACGACTTACTTCGTATTTAAGATTTTCTTAACTTTTTTTTCTCAATTATTGAAAAAACTTAATTCTGTCAGCAAATGGCATAATTTCTGTTATGAATAAGCAATATGGATATTAAGCAGATAAATAATAAGTATTTTCATTCAAGTGAAATGAATGAGGCAAAACAAAAGGGAATTAATTCCTCGATTTATTCTTACCGGAATGGGATCATGTATATTAAAGTGTTCTTAAATTCACAATGGAGTAAAAATTATCAGGTAACTGCCTATGAGGTAGCGCATAACTGGCGAAACAATGTACCTGAATTGAAAAAAGCGCTCGGTGCCAAAGTTTTTATTATTGATCTGCATAAGCAAATGAATGAAGGTTTCAATTCTGAGGATGGTTCTCAGTCTGTCAGCCATGCAAAAAAGGGTATTCTTTTTATGGTTAATCAATTAAATTAGATCCTTTTTTTATTATTCAGAATTTGACTTCTCCCTTTATTTTATTAAAAACCCAATGTTTCTATAATCCATAATGGTCATTCTCTTTTAATTATTATTTCACTTCATTGTTCACAAATGGTAATGAATAACTAATTTCGCCTTCAAATGTTGAAGTATGCGAGTGTATTTGGTTGTATTATTTTCCTGTTTTTATTTGGTTGCCTATAGTCAGTTTGACCATCAGTCCGTATATCCGGGAGAAAGTGGTGCTGGCCTGATCGAAAAATTATCAGATAATTTCAAACCGGTTTCTGTGCTGAATTTTGCTTCGGCAAAGGATGTAATGTATCGCGATATTTATGCGGAGCATGATTCAGTTGAATGCGTATATACCGGCCACAGTCTGTACCTGGACCCTCAATCTGATCCGAGTTCATGGTTGTATCAAAACGGATCATCTACCGGGATCAATGCTGAACATAACTATCCTAAAAGTAAAGGTGCATCGAGTGGAAATGCATTGAGTGATTTGTATAATTTATTCCCGACCAGAACACCGGTAAATTCAGACAGGGGGAATTTGCCTTTTGGTGAAATTCCGGATGCTCAGACCAATTCCTGGTATTACCTTACTGGCGAAACAACAAACATACCTTCCGAAAATATAGATCTTTACAGCGAATCTGACGGACAAAGTTTTGAACCGAGAGAGGATCATAAGGGCAATGTTGCAAGGTCGGTTTTTTATTTCGTTACGATGTACGCGCAGGAAACCATGGCTGCGGACCCGGCATTTTTTGAGGCGATGAGATCCACTTTGTGTGATTGGCATTTTTATGATCCGGTCGATTCATTGGAATGGATCAGAAATGAAAGGATAGCTGGTTTTCAGTCTGACAAACTCAATCCATTTGTGTTGGATTGTTCTTTGGCAGCCAGAACGTATTGTGAATTAGTCGACGCAGCCTGTACAATGACCGGTGTTTCAAAAATGCCATTGGATGCATTGTCTGATCTGACGATTTATCCAAATCCGACCTCGGGGAGATTAATAATTAGGTCAGACATCAGATGGTCAGTAAATCTGAATCTTGAGATTCTTGATTTGTTGGGTTCAGTTAAAATGCAAGCACAACTGACGAATAATAATCAAAGTGGTTCTTTTGAAATTGAATTGAATCTTACTGAATTACCTGCTGGAATCTATCTGATCAGAATTTCAGACAACTCAAATACATCAGGACAAAGCATATTTAGGAAGGTCATCCGACGATAATTTCATAATAACATATTTAGTGTCTGGCTGAAATTATAGAATAACACTTGATGTTATTTAGACTAATTCAATTACAGTCCGATTTTTCATTATAAATTTGAGTTAAAATTACATAACAATGAGTGGAAAAAACAACAGTAAAGGGACAATTGGGATTTTGACCGGGGGCGGTGATGTGCCTGGTTTAAATCCGGCTATAAGGGCCATTACGATCAGAGCGATCAGGGAAGGATTTAATGTTATTGGTTTAAGAAGAGGATGGGCTGGAATAGTAAGTGTGGTTCGGGATAAGAAATTTGATAATTCAAGTAATTATATGGATTTATCCTATACTACGGTGAACAGAGCTGCACGGTCAGGAGGGACATTTTTACACTCTTCCAGAACCAGACCTTTATCTATGTTAAAATCAGAAGTGCCGGATCATTTGCAGGGCGAATATAACAAGGAGAAAAATGACCTCACACCTGAAGTTATTCAGAACCTTGAATGGTTGGGTATTGATTATCTGATCGCAATTGGCGGAGATGATACACTAAGTTATGCTGAACATCTCTTTAAGAAAGGAGTGAAGGTGATGGCAATTCCAAAGACGATGGATAATGATGTACCTGGAACGGATTATTGTATTGGTTTCAGTACCTGTGTTACCAGAACAATTAATATGGCTAATAATTTACGGACAGCTGCAGGTTCGCATGAGCGAATAATGGTTCTTGAAGTATTTGGCCGATATGCAGGATATACAGCGATGTTGCCAACGATGGCAGGTGCTGCTGACAGGTGTTTGATCCCTGAATACAATTTTGATATCGAACATGTCACTGAATTGTTGATTAGTGACAGAATGAATAATCCCAGCAATTACTCAATAGTGTTGGTATCTGAAGGAGCAAAACTCAGTGGTGAAGAGGAGATGACTTTCCTGAGCGGTGAGAAAGATGCTTACGGGCACGCGAAACTGGGGGGTATTGGAGATAAGGTATCAGCTGCGATCAAAGAACTTTCTCCAAGGTTTAATCATGGCAGAAAAGTTAACATCATCAATCAAAAATTGGGTTATATGGTGAGAACCGGCAACCCGGATGCGATCGACTCTATTGTTCCAATGGCATTTGGTACGCTGGCGCTTGATCTGATTCTAAAGGGGATTCATGGCAGACTGGTTGTTTTAAAGAATGGCCGATATGATCATGTTCCAATAGAAGTTATTTCTCAGTATAAGAAATTAGTGAATGTAGATAAGTATTATAGCAAGGAAAGACTCAGACCTTATTATAAGAACTTTGAAATGTTACCCTTATTTATTATGACGAGTGAAGGATAAATTTTCTGTATCGGTGAATGATCTAAATGATTCAAGGTCATTCACCGATCAGAATAAACTGCCCTGAATTAATTTGGGATGGGCACTTTCCATAATAAGATCTGCCCCGTTGTTTTTTACGGAATTTACTTTTGTGGACACCGGGTATCCATAAATATTTTCTGAAGGAAAGGGTCTGAGTAACTGTAGGTGATCTTCCGTTTTTAGTTCATCATCCAGCCAGAGTTTTTCTTCTGCCGGGAATAATATGGCCGGCATTCTACCATGCAATCTGCCCACGGTTTCATTTGCCTTTACCGTTATTATTGAAAAGGTCTGAAGTGTCGCCCCATTTGGTGCATTCCAGCTCTCCCAGATTCCGGCCACAGAAAATACTTCTTTCCGGGGTAATACAAACCGATAGGGTAGGGATTGACCACTCTTGTCTTTTCTCCACTCATAAAAGCCATCCAGGGGAATTAGGCACCTTCTTTTTTGTACGGATTCCTTAAAACTCGGTTTTTCCTGAATGGTTTCTGAACGGGCGTTGATTAATTTATAAGCTATTTTTTCATCTTTTGCCCAATAAGGAACCAAACCCCAACGAAGGAAATTGAAATTGTGCTGATCCTGATTCGTAATTACAGGATGATATTGACCCGGACCAAGATTAAAATTTGGGAGTGGATTATATCTTTCAATATCTTCCGTGTAAAACCCGGCGTTAAACCTGATTTCCAGCTCTTTTTCATTTTTGGTCAGTGAAGCCCTTCCGCACATTATAACTTTCTTTTTTGGACGTAGCAATTGATACCTTTTGCTTTCAAGTCACCTGCTTTTCTGTCCGCATCTGATTTTGAATTGTATCTGCCGGCAATTACTGAGTAGTATTGTGAAAAATTAAAGTTACGGACTTCTGCAGAGTAGCCCCAGCCTTTGAGTTTGTTTTTCATTTGATTGGCGTTGGCCTCAACAAGGAAACTTCCCGCAACGATCAGATAGCTGGCATTTTCTCCTGCAGATCCGGAATTTGAATTACTTTGACTCTTTACAGATTTTGCAGGGGCAGGCGTTGTTGCATTGCCTGTATAGTCATTGTAATCCTCAGAATCTGAAAATACATCCTCACTTTCTGTTTGAGTGGTCCCGGTTTTTTCAACACCTAAATTCTGTTCAGCAGGCGTATCTGAAAAAATCGCATCATCATCAGATGCTGTTTCATCGTCTTCAAAGAAATCATCTCCAAGGTCTTCAAACACCTCAGAAGTATCCGAAACTGATTCCGACATTTCAGTATTTTCATTTGAAGTTTTATCCTTATTGCATGTATTGAAAATGGTTGAAAACCATAAGATCATCAGTAACATGAAAGTTATTATGAGTACTATTCTTAAAACCCTTTGCATAATCGACAATTTATTTAATATACAATATTACAAATATATATAATATATAACAATCTAAAATCTCTATTATTAGACAAAATGCATTCATTTATTAATAAAAATCAAATAAATTAACATTCGGAGACAAAAGAATGGATAAAAACCGCTGTCATACAGGCTTTAAAACATACGTTAATGTATTGTTAAATAAATATAATGTAGAACAAAGGATAAAAAACAGACGTTAATAACTCGACATTTATGTGAAAAAACCTATTTCAAAAATCATATGAAGAAATTATTTCCGTACGTAATTGCAGGCATTTTTGGTGGGCTGATTGTATTATCAGCCGATGCATTAATTAAGAAAAATAGCCAGAATGATATTTTGGTACAGGAAATGAGTCAGGTAGCCACTCCTGTGAATGAAGTAGTACCTAAGTTTCCTTTTGATTTTAAGAAAGCAGCCAGTACTGCAACCCCGACCGTGGTTCACATTCTTGCAGAAGAAAGTGAACAAATGGCTAAAAAACGATTGAATGATCAGATGCCGAATAATAGAATGGAGCATCTATTCGGTAGGGACAGATTTGAAGATTTTTTCTTTGGAGGGGGCAATCAGTTTTACAGACAGAAAGGATCCGGGTCCGGAGTCATTTATTCATCTGAAGGTTATATAGTAACCAATAATCACGTTGTTGGTTTTGCAGATAAAATAATTGTTACCTTATCAGATAAAAGAAAATTTGATGCGGTAAAGATAGGTACGGATCCTTCAACGGATCTCGCTGTTATAAAGATAGAAGCTGAAAATTTGCCCACGCTTCAGATTGCCGATTCAGATCAATCTGAAGTTGGAGAATGGGTGCTTGCAGTAGGGAATCCATTTGATTATCTTACGTCTACCGTAACTGCCGGAATCATTTCCGCAAAGGGTAGAAATTTGAATATCATAGAGGATGATAAAGCCATCGAGGAATTTATTCAGACAGATGCAGCAGTTAATCCCGGGAACAGCGGGGGTGCTCTGGTTGATTCGGAAGGCAGACTGTTGGGGATAAATACTGCAATTGCAACTCCCACTGGTTCATATGCAGGATATTCTTTTGCAATTCCTTCAAATCTAATGCGTCTAATAGTTGATGAAATCATTGAAAATGGCGATATTGAAGGTGTGACGCTCGGTGTACAGGGGTATGCCATTACAGAAGAAGTAGTAAAAGAGTATAAACTTAAAGTAGATCATGGTTTTTATGTAGACCAGATCAGCAATGGAAGTTCTGCCCAGTTTGCCGGAATATTACCTGGAGATGTTATAGTGAAAGTAGTAGAAACAAAGATCGTTGAATTCGATGATCTTGTAAAAGTTTTGAAGTTTGTAAGGGCTGGTGAAGTGATAAAAGTCACAGTTTTTAGAGACAATAAATATGAAGAAATTTCCGTTAAATTAAAGAAAGCAGTTTAAGATAAAAGTTGGTTTTTCGTTTTGTTTTATTACACCCGCTTCTCTCAAAAGCGGGTGTTTTTTTTGCCTTTTCCGGAATTATTCCTCTTGTTAATTAAGATTGGATAAAATCAGCTCCTTCAGGTTTGTTCAACCCGCCTGACCACTTATCTTTTGGTCTTTAACTAAAATGATACGCATTGTGTTAAAAATTAATCCATACTTCAGTTCGGTGATAAATCTGATTTATCCTGAGCTTTGTGAATATTGTCAATCGGAATCAAAAGTTCAGGGAGGACCTTTCTGTCTGCCTTGTTTGTGTAAATTACCCTTTACTGCTTATGAAAACCTGAAGCAAAATGATTTCACCCGTCATTTTGAGGGCCGGGTGCAAATAGATACAGGGGCAGCTTTGTTTCATTTGAGTCAAGGCGGACAGATTGAAAAGATCCTTCATCGGTTGAAATATGAAGAAAAACCCCAAATAGCATATAATTTAGGTCGTTTTTATGGACAAATACTGGAGCGGTATCCAAATTGGAAGTCCGCAGATTTTCTGATTCCGGTTCCCCTTCATCCTAAAAAACAGCGAAAAAGAGGTTATAATCAAAGCGAATCTTTTGCAAAGGGTATTTCTGCTGAAATTGGGATTCCGATTTGTACAAATGTCCTTGTAAGAAAGGTCAATACATCAACACAAACAAAAATGAACAGGGTACAGCGTTTATTTAATACCGAAAACTCATTTGGTCTCATAAATGAATCAAACCTCCTTAATAAAAAGATAATACTGCTGGATGATGTGCTTACAACAGGGGCCACGCTAGAAGCTTGTGCCGTTCAACTGAGCAAGATCAGTGGCATTCAAATATCAATGCTTACCATTGCTATGGGAGGCAATTAACTTAAGTTAGAATATATACAAAAACCTGGACGCTATTCTTCTTCGTCGCTGTCGCTTATTTCCAACAATTTTCTGTCATTGAGGAAATTGAACCATTTGATGAGTTTTTTAATGTCACCTACCTGTACTCTGTCAACATCATACTCAGGTAAAATACCTACAAAGTAGCTTCTGAGTACATCTGAACTTTCCTTTACAGAAACCGGAGGATTTGATTCAAATTGCTCCAGCATGGTTGTGAAAATCACTTTTAATTCAGTAGCATCTTCGTAAGTATAAATAGCTACGGTAGCCAATGGTGTAAATTGATGCTTTCTGATGGATACGAATTTGGTCTTCCCCGTATCAATGTCTGATACCAACAAACCATTATTCCTGGAATTTACCATTTTATACAATCCCGGCATCCCACTTACTGCTATATAATTTTCTAAATTCATATCTTTGAAATTGAGTCCATAATAAGGAATGCAAATATAACGGCAAAATTGAAAGTCTTGAATATTTAAAAACATTTATTCATTCTGTCAATCTTCTTATTATTGTACTCAGTTGGAAATATTTAAGCACCATCTATGATAATCAAGACCAAGGGTATCATTTTCAGATCTGTAAAATACAGGGAGACCAGTCTGATCCTGGAGATTTACACGCGTGAATATGGACTCCGATCCTACATAATTAATGGAGTCAGAAAGGCTAAAGCAACCACGAGTGCTGCCTTATTACAGGTGATGAGTTTATTGGATATTGTGGCGTACGAGCAGGAATCCAGAGATATCAACCGGATCAAGGAGGTTAAGCCATTTTATCTTTATCAAAATTTGTTGTTTGATATCAGGCGGTCATCTGTTGGAATGTTCATGCTGGAAATAGCCCGTAAAAGTATCAGGGAAAAAGAGCCGAATCCGTCTCTTTTTGATTTTTTGGAAGAATCATTCAGATTGCTGGATGAAACAAAAGAATCCATAGTTTCTTTTCATATCTCTTTTTTGATCCACCTGAGCGTGAGATTAGGATTACAGCCTGAATTTAATTTTTCTGAAGACAGGTCATATTTTGACTTAAGAGAGGGGGTTTTTGTGAAAAATACGCCCTTCCATATGGATTATCTGGGGAAGGAGGAAAGCACTAAACTCAACCAGTTCATGCACCACGAAATGGTGGATTGTCATCAGATAGAAATAGACAAAAAAACCAGATTGGAACTGTTGTCCAACCTGGTTAAATATTTTAAGATCCATTTAGGTGATTTTGGGGAAATAAAATCCCTGGAAATATTCCGGGAGATTTTCAAGGCCTGATCACCGGTTTTTGAATACTATTGTTTTACTAATTTCTTAATCGCCTGATTTTGCTGATTGCCTATTTGTATGTAATACACACCTGAAGCAAGAGCGCTCAGATCCAGTTGTTTTTTCTCAAAACCATTCAACGCATTACTCATAATTTTTTTACCATTCATATCAAAAATATTGAGTTCATAACGGCCGCTTTCATATATCTGAATATAAGAAATCTCATTTGTAGGATTTGGAAACAATTCAATTTTTTCAAAAAGAGAAATCGAGTTCGCCTGAACAAATGCATCATGCGTGAAATTAAATCTTGTCTTTTCAAGCCATCCACCATTTCCATCTGTAATTACAAATGAGAATGAATCTTCCATTTCATGGCTTCCTGTTGAAAGCAACTGTAGTTTGCCACTTCGGACATCCGTTTCAGTGAAAGTATCCCCGGTACTGATATAATTTCCGTCCAAAAGGATGGAGGCCATCATTGGCATATCCACCAAAGTATAAGTCAGTTCCTCCGGCGTATTGTCCTCATCCTCTGCTTTAAGTTTTGAAGAAGGAAGATCCCAGGCAATTCCGATCGCAACTAAATAGGGATTATTATTTACTAAATAGGGATTGCTTAAAACAGAATTTGCACAAATCTCCAGTTCAAAATCTGACAATTCGCCACCTTTTGGTGAAGTTACATCTGAGATTTGTAGTGTCCAGTCCCCCTTTGCAGATTTACCCACAAAATCACTCAGTGATCCCAATGGATAATAGACGCCTCCGTAAGGTGGACATTTGAATTTATAAGAAGATTCATCATCCATTCCAAAATCAAAATCAAATCCATTGTAGCCATAACATTTAGAACTGAAAAGCGTCACTGTTGTTCCATCGGGCCCCATTAAAAAAGCATCCAGGTCAGCAAAATTATCGTGATCGCCTGCAATTCTACTAATATTCACATCAGCTACATCTGTTTCTTCTTCAATCGTAATGATTGTACTCGTAGTCATATTGGACCGGATGTCCTGAGGCAGGTCTCCGCTGATTAAGGTTTTACAGGCAAAAGCTTCGGTTGAAAATGTTAATATCTCACTTGCATCCAGATTTCCACATTCATTGTTTCCTTCGATCTTCCAGTAATATACAGTGGATTTTTTGAGTGTATTCTGTGGAGAATAAATCGTATCCAGCGTATTCAACTTAATTAAAGTTGAGGCTTCCGGAAAAGTAGGATTGTCAGACAGGTATATATTATAACTATTGGCAGATTGTGACTTGGTCCAAATTAGATCAACTAATTGGCCATTCCCGCTGGCACCTGGCGCCGGCTGAATGATCTGAAGATCGGAATAATCATTTGTGATGATATTCAGGTCTATTTGTCTTACCAATGTATCTCCTGCAGAAGAAATAGATAAAATGTCAATCGTATACGAGTCTCTTTTATTTACTTCTGAAAAATCAATTTGCAAAGCAACATTCTCTCCGGGCATTGCGGTTTCAGGAATAAACTCAACCTTCGCACCTTCAGGTATTCCGGCACCCGTTTCAAATCTCAGCGTATCCGCGTATCCATTAAAACTTGCAGTTGAAATGTTGATGCTGACAATATCCGGGAGACAGATCTGCTGATAAAGCGGTGTAACTTCCATTGAATAAGCTGGTTCGTCCGGAGCTACTATTTTTAGATAGTTGTTTGAAATATCAAAGAAAATATTATCTGCCGCTTCAACTTTTATCCGGCCAAGACTTGTTGGTAAATTTGGAATGAAAATATTTTCAGATCCGTCATTTGGCGTATTGTATTTTAATAATTTAGTGTAATTGTAGCCAGCATCTATTGAAAGCCAAATATTAACATTTTGGCAATTGATGATGTCATTATCTGTATTAGCCACATTCCATTTTATTTCCATTGAATCACCAATGGTTGTTGTTTCAATCTGATTTGGGTATACAACATAGAATGGACCTGCAGAATCATCTGCTTTGAAAGAGACATTGGCCCAGCCGGTTCCGCCTCCATTTTCATTATTGTCCCTTGCCGTCAATCTGAATTTCATTGCCCTCGTATAGGTTGGCAATAATTCCGAATTATTTTGAATGTTATTAATGATCTTATTCATAGCAGGGAATACCCTTACAGGAGTGTCCTTAGGTTCTTGAGCGGTGAATATCGGTGTATCGTCAAATGGTTCACCAATCGGTGCAGATATCGGACCCAGGTCCCATTCTTCCCATGAGTAACTTAATTCATCCCCTTCACAATCATAAGCTGAACCTTCAAGAATAAATGGCGTTCCAATTGGGATTTTAAACCCATCCTTATAATCCAGTTCCACAACCGGGGCTGTATTTCCAGTAGAAAGAACTGCAGCACAATTGTGGCCGCCGCCTACACGGGTAAAATTTCTTACTTGTTCAACGGAATGACTGTGGAAGTTTTCCAGACAATTATAGTCCACGTTATTAGAGCCACACAAGCCGCAATATGCCATGATCGTGGTTCCACCCCCTGGTTCAAAATCATTACCGGCAGATTCGTTACCATTACAATTATTAAAGGTATGCTGCGCGCTGAACTGGTGGCCCATTTCATGCGCCATAACGTTGGTAACTATATAATTCAGGTTTGACGAATACTGGCAGGTTACAGCACTTCCTTTTCTGATGTTAGAGCAAACTGAACCCAGACTGGCAACACCACCAACATCCGTACATGAATTGGTCAATACATGTCCGATGTCATAGGAATTGATCCCCACATTATTATTTAATACAATGGTATTGACACCCAATAATTCAAACCCGCTATTTGCAACTGGAAATGGATCAGTATCCTTGTCCAGCCAAATTATCTGATCATTGTTATCGATCAGTAACAGTCGGATTGAAAATTCATTTTCATAGATCTGGTTGATCCTGTTGACGGCTGTTACCATATCCGCTAAGGCTGTTTCAATACTGTTTCCATGCGTTTTTCCCCATTCGCCGGTACAACTCAAGGCCAATCGGTAAGTATATAAAGGAACAGAGTCACATTCGCTCTGAGATCTGAGATCAAGTTCTTTACCCGGAAAATCAATAGGTGCCGGGCCTTGTTCGTCTTCAAGGTCTTCTTCAAGGATATCATAAGGATCCAGACCACAAGTCAAGTTGTAAGAACTAACATCTTCTTTATAATCCCTCGTATAATATACCATATAAGTATCTGGAACTTGATCAGAAACCGGATCAATATATATATTCAGATCACCATGAATGGAGGCGCGCAATCCTTTCGGGCCAATATCAAATCTGATATTCATTTTTTTGTCGTCAAGTGCATAGCCCTTGAATGAACGGATACCCGGGTATTTTTTTGCCAGGCCTTCCTGCATTACAGGTGAATAACTAATGGTAAATCTTTTTAAGTTTCCCTCTGGCATCGGAATGTCAACCATCAGATCGGCACCAGAGCCAAACTCATTTGGAGCATCTGTCAGAAAGCTCTGTAAACCTTTGGCATCCAGCACAAAAGTAGAAAATTCCTGTGGCAGGACAATTTCTTCAGAATTTCTGAATTGGGACAATGTTGAATTATCTAATTGTTTCCAGAAATTCTGGGATGAAAGTGGGAGCGTGAAGCTGATAAATAGGATCAGGTAAATAAATTTCTGCATTATATCTTAGTTTAAAATAAATAACGTCAAATCGAGTCCAAATGTACTCAAAATGACTAATAATCTTGCTCTTTTTGTATTGTGTGAATTTGAAAATCAACAGCAAAAGCAATTCATTGTGCTGTTTTAATTCTAAAATCGTGCTCTGGCCTGCATGCTTCCAATGTGTATTGTTTTAAAAACACCTGTTTTCCGGCCTTCGTATTTAAGTATAACGTCGACATTGTTACTTAGTTTACGAGTTAGGTTAATTGTCCAAAGAAAATTGTTTCCATTTTTCAATCCTTCCAGCATGGCCAGTTCTATTGAGGTGTTTTCTACCCCTGAATAGTTGTATTTTGAATAGACAAGCCCTGAAGATATATTAAAATCATAGAAACTCCGCATATTCAATTTCATGCCCACACTTGTTCCGGTTAGTTGTTCATTCTGTCCCTGCCTGTTAGTTTTTTTAGTAAATGCATAATTGAATTGCAGTCCTGTTTTGCGTGAAAATCTGAATTTCCATTCATTTTCAAGCTTATAAAAGCTAAAATCATAGGCTTTGGTCGGATACAATTCTGCCGAATAGTTTTTATTACCGATGCTTCCATTTATAATAAAATCGAAATGTTTTTTAAAACTATATCGCGTTCGCATGGACTGAATATTAAAGCCATTCCGAATGATGCCATCCAATTGAAGGTTTTGAACCCGGTTGAAACGGCTCGTCAACTGAATATCAAAAACGGGATTTGCTTTATTGTAAAACAGATTAAAACTTCCGAAGGATGTGTAGGCAACGATCATACTATCACTGACAGTTGAAAAAAGTGGAATGTTGAAACCTTGATTTTCTAAGTCCTGAATTTTCTGATTCATCCTCAGGATACTATTAAAAGATAATCTGGCAAGCATTCGGGTGAAAATGTTTTTGCTATTCTTATCCAGGATCCGGCTGGCATCAAGGCCAAGCGTATGATTTAATATTCCATTATTAACGCGGATAAATTCGTTGTTATATTGAATGATCTTGATATAATTGGCGAGATCTGAGAAAGGGGCAGCCTCAAATTCGCCTTTCTGTCTGATCCCATCATTATTTTCATCGATCCAGATATAATTTCCTTCCCCGGGGTTGGTTAGTTCAACAAATATGAATTCAGTTTTTGCTTCCTGTCCGGAATTGAGATCGAATTGTAATTTTGAAATAATGAAATTGTTGAGGATTTTCATCGAATGATTGATCTTGCTGAGAACCGTTGACGCTGGTTTGATGTTTGGATCCGGAACAAGCGAATCGATCTTCAGGTTTCTATAACTCAGACTATAGGTCAAATTTGAATATTCCTGATAATTCCACTTTCCGGTTAATCCGGCATCCGTTGCCCTATATCTGTTGATGAAAGTATTTAGTTCAGGCAACTGATCTTTTCTGTAGTTGACAAAGAATTGCAATTGAGCATTTTTGCTTGCTTTGGTATTCACAAAAAACCTGAAGTTGTCGTGATAAAAACTATTGCTTGCAAGCAATAGCGGATCTGTAATTTTATAGAAACTATTTTTCTCCTGCGCATAGGAAAACCCGAACTGGGTTTCATTCAGAAAACTTATTTTTTGTTTTATTTCAAATGTTGGACGGAAGAAAGTACTTTTTTCCTGGGTTCCTTCAGACCAAAGAAAATCGCCGGCCGCTTTCAAATCAAATCCTTTATTGGAATACTGAATTCCGGGAGAGTGTTTCTGACCATTGAATGCACCCTGAACAAATAAGGCAGCATAGAAATATTTAAGGGACATGTGCTTTAGCTTCAGTTCAGCACCCGAGCTAATATAGTGTTCGTCCCCTTTGATCATCAAAGGGGAAATATTCCAGTCCCTGTTAAATTCAGTCGATCTGTATGGGTTCAGTGCTTTGAATTCTTTAGCAGAATACTCATAAGAAAGATGTGTTTGGATCTCTTTGGTGAAAGTTGAATCCTGACTGGATAGAAGCGGATGAGCGCTGGTAAAATTAAGCATAGCAGCCATGCCTAAATTATCTTCATTGCCCAATTTTGAAAACCTGTTCTGATCATAATTACTGAGGGCAATTTCGGATCCCAGTTTTACGCCTTTTGAAATGTCCCAGGATGAACCCAGGCTGAAAAGCTGCTTTTGTTCTGGCGTGACCAGTTTGATGATTGGTTCATATCTACCCAAACCTTCTCCGACGTATTCGTAGACCCGGCCATTGACTGTTGCAGTGGAATTGATCTGATAGGAACCACTTGATTCGCCCACGTCCGTGAAATAGGCGATATATCTTGGTCCATCCATAGATTCTGTAAATTGCAAAACGGAATCACCGAGTTCAGCGTTGTAGACCAGTTGGTACGCAACGGCATCCAGGATCGTTTCATTTGGATCTATTTTACGGATTCCAGACCTGCTTGTTTCTTTTGCATTATCCCCTATCTGTTCCAGAAAATGAATGTCACTGGTATCCAGTTCAATATTGCCGAGAGTGTTTTTACTATCCTGTTCATTGTATAAGGAAAAATAGATCTGGTGATCTTTTGCAGTCCAGTTTGCTGAGGCAGTTTGAAGTGATCTCAGATAATTTTGATCCACATATTCAAATTCGATGATGATCCTGGAGTCTTTTGAAATCAATCTGCTGAAAGTAAAGGATATCTCTGCCAGGTTGTAATCAATGACATAATCAAAATCGCTTCCTCTTTTTAGGAGCTCACCATTCAAAAATACTTTTTCTGTTCCGGACAAGACGATCAAAAATCGTTCGCCTCCCGATCCGATGAGTTTATAAGGTCCTTGATTACCTTCCTGGGTTTTTAATTCATTTCTGGCAAACTTTCCTTTAGAAATGGAATAGCCGGCATCCGTTTTTAACTTGTATTTATTATTAATTACAAATTCATCCTGGTATCTCAGCCCTTTTAGTTTTTTATGATATTTTGAAAAATAACTCCCGGGATCAACGATATCCAGATCTCCGGCCATCAATTGATGCTGGTCCTTTTTTAGTTTTATCAGTACCCGGTCAAATTCATTGAGTTGATGCGTATTGCCTTCAGCCTGAATCGGGATATTGGCATCCGTAAGTGCTGCTGCGATCTCAATTTCGTCACCAATGATGCCTGCCATCTGCAAATTAAATTTGCTGTTCATCGTAAGGCTTTGCTTATTGCCAATGGAAAACCCCCTGGAGAAACTACCATCGTAATCCAACCGCTCCTTGCCGAAAATATTTTTTTTTCCATCTTGTAGTTGTAGTTCAAAACCTGTTTTTATCACATCATCTGTTGCGGCAAGTGCAACTGAATCCAATAAAAAGAAAGGGGCTCCAAGGTCAATCGCCAATATTTGGTATTTGATGTCCAGACTCTCCCCCTGATATGATTTAAATACTGAATGCTGAAGAGTGATTGTATTGTTCTGAAGGCTGTATTGCTGAACATTCAGGGTGTCTCCTGACTTGTCTGTGATCTGTATGCTTTCGGGTAGAATGCTTAAAGTATCACGCAGAATGATAGGTTCAATTACCTGAATATGCTTTACTCGAATATTTCCAATAGCATTTTCCTGACCAAAAATCAAAGTTATTGGCAGTAAGATAAGGAATAAAATATACAATGTAATTCTGTAATTCAATACAATAAAGCTTATTATATATTAAATATTATACGAATATATATAAAACTTATCAGAGTTATACCTGACACAAAAAAAATCAGCTTGATGTTTAGAACATAAGCTGATTCTGAGGTAAGTAAATATAAAAGTATTAGAAAACAAATCGGGTCCCGAATCGGATTCCCGCATGAATGTATCTTTGTTCCAGCGGATGATCTGCATCGGTAATGGAATATAAATTATAGTAGAAATTAGGTTCTGAATAAATAGTCATTCTGTCTGTAAGAGGATAGAGGAGTTTGAAGCCGCCGATCAGATTAACAGAAGTATTTTTTCTGAATATACTGTTTTGGGATTCTGATACAGAGACAGGAAACCCCTCATTTCCTATTATTTCTCCTTCTTTCAAAAATATAAGGTTAATGTCAATTCCGGAAGTGATCTCAAAATGCATCAGATCAGATGAAAATGAATAACCGGCATAAACAGGAACACTGATAAATGAGTAGTTATTGTATTTTTTCTTATTCCAGCTGATTCTGTTAATTACCAGTTTCTGGCCAGTAATCTCTGTTAAACTTCCATCTGCATTTGTTACGATCTCTACTATTCCTTCTTTGAATAATCTGATCTGAGCGGAACTTTCACTTTGGAATAATTCATCTATTTGTCTGTAATTGATCCCCGTTCCAGCTATGAATCCTGAATTATGCTTCATTTGGAATTGTGCGCCCACATCAAATGTTTCCAGGAAATGCTCTGTGTTATGACGGTCATTCTCATACCATTTATTATCAAAACTTTTAGCTACGAGTTGTTTTTTAAGCAAACCGGTTCCACCAAAAACATCCAGAGAATACTTAAAATTACGATTGTGAACAATTGGCTTTGTCCTAATAGTTGTCAAAGCGTAAAATAAGGGAATGACAGGCTGAATCACTGTATTCGTAGCAACTTTTTTGGTGGAGTACAATGCTCTCGGTTCCTCTACAGGATCCGAAAGTTGTATTGTATTCACAATTGATTCAGCCTTTTTGTCATTCACCTTAACAAGGTCGTTTGGAAAGATTTTTTGTTTGTTTAAAGGCTTATTAATTTTTTTGTTGTCAATTTTCTGATCTACTTCGGTTTTTGACTGCACAGTACGGATTGTATTATTCTCACCTTCTGGCATTTTTTGTTTTGTCCCTGATACATTATTTTTCAACTGACCACTCCTGCCAAAGACGGATTGGTTGTACACTTGTGAACTACTGGCAAGGCCGGGGGTTTCTTTTCCCTCTGTTTTATCGATATAGAGAAATGAACCTATGAGCATGGCTCCAAAGACAAATAAGAAAAGTATCGCGAATGGGAATCTTTTTCTTTTCAGAGCGGGCTCAACTTTTTGCCAGAGCAAATCTGTGTCTACCTCAATTTCGTGGTCTTCAAAGACCGATTTCATATGTTTATCAAATGCATCCATTATATGGCTACTTTTTCAAATTTTAATAATTGTTCCCGAATCTGTTTTTTAGACCTGGCCAAAACGGCCCTGGAACTACTCTCTTTTATACCCAGCATTTTCCCAATATCTTTATGGCGGTAACCTTCTATAACGTAAAGGTTAAATACCTCCCGGTACATATCAGGTAATTTGTTTATGACAGCCATTAGATCATCCGTATTGAATTTATCATATACATCCGGTACCTCCGACCTGTCGTCTTGAATCGTATCAGGTAAAATCTCTCTTTTTCGGTATGTTTTTCTCAATTTCTGAAGCGCTGCATTTACAGTTATTCTTCTGATCCACGCTTTAAACGCTCCGGCTTCTGATTTATAATCCTTAATGTTCCCGTATATCGAGATAAATGCGTCCTGAAGTACATCCTTTGCTTCCTGATCATCTCTCATATACCTTCTGCTAATAGAAAACAGATAGGGTGCAAAGGTCTCCATAAGCAATTTCTGAGCCCTTCGGTCATTTTTCTGACATGCGTATATCATTTGTTGTAACTCCACCCGATCTATTTGCTACTTTTCTTATTTATAAACGCCAGGTACATCAAAATTAATGTTCACCAGCCCATCTACATTATTATTGTTTTCATCTCTAACCAACCCTATTATTGTTCCGCGCAATCTTTCTCCTTCAGAATATTCAATTATCTCCAATTTAAAACTACTATAACTCATACTGTCTTTTGGAAAAAGTGACAATGCATCAACACTCTCTGGAAGAACACTGAAAATGAACTCCGCTTCAGTTGCCGACTCAATCAGATAGGTACCGGGACCATGAAATGAAGGAACCGTACAATCGAAATATTGGTCTTTTGACATTCCGCTAAATAAAATTGCCCCGGCCGATTCTTCGGAATACACGTTTTCTGTTAGAAAATAATATGAATTATTGAATTGTATGGAAATGGAACCTTCAGATTCACTGCAGATATTCCAGACCCCTATATTAATACTATCCTGAAATAACAAATTGCTATGTGTGAAACTGACCAGATTACTTTGCTGATCACTGCCATTTATCTGAAAATCCTCTGCAGTACATACTTTAAAACTGCCTGAATAATTACCCTCTTCATCTGTTCTGAAGAATTCAGTATTCTCTGAACTCATGAATTTTACATAACCATTATGAACAGGCTCGCCGTTACATTGTATTAATTTTCCTGATATTGGAATGTTTCTGCATGCTGCACTTTCATTGATGGAAACATGTAAGTTTTCAGATTGATCAAATGGTCCGATTGTTTCTTCATGCACTTTTTCACCGCATTCATTTAATACCTCAAGTCTTATTTGGAGGTTTTTAGGAATATAACCCGAAAATACGCCTGAACCATCGGTTGATAAAACAGCCAGCTCCATATCATTTGAACTAAAGATCATTTGATGAGCCATGGCAGGAGAAAGCGGATAATTAAGATCTCCTGTTATTCTGATCGCATCAAATTCAGGTGCCAGTGTCCAATCGTTGAAACTGGACATTTTTATAATAAATTGTTCATCATTTATGGATGAAGTATTTGCTGAAAAAGTCCAGCGATTTTTTTCCGGGTTGAATTGCCAGACAGGAACAGGAACTGCGTTATCAATTAAGCCTTTTAAAGAAAGACTTAGGTCCGCAGTCTGTCCTTTGGCAAGTCTCAACGCTCTTCCATGTTCATCAGCAACAACGATTTGCAAAAATGCTTTTGGGTTTAAACCCACTCTTTGGTCGTCCGCATTCAATCCGATCAATTCTCCTGAAAATATATTTATAAAATTTATATCTGACCTTTCAGTCAGCTGCACTTCAAAATAAGCAGTTCCTTCAAAATTGGCCCCATCGGATTCATAAACCAATGTATTTGGAGCAATATCAATGGTATTGCCTTCTTTTAATACGATCGTTCCACCATTTGTTGCCATCATCGTAGTTGACTCCGTTTTTTCGTTGAGTACAATTGAACTGAATAATGAATTGTTAAGCGAAGGATAAACTGTTATAATATTTTGAAAATAACCACTTTTAGAGGCTATGATATGGGTGCCATTCTGATCTGCATGAATATTGTCAAAGGAGAAATACCCGTTATCATCTGTAAGCATTTCGGCATCATGAATCTTAATGGAAACCAGCTTGAGAGGATTGTTTTTATTATCCGTCACCTGCCCGGCAATATTGGTTGTGATCAATTCAACCGGCAAGTCAACGATGGTATCTGTAATATCTATGTCAATCTCCTGTCTGCATGAACTGAAAATTTGCATCGTGGAAGCAATGATGAATAAAAAGAATATATTAAAAGAAAGGATTCTCATGTTGTTTGATTAAGAGTCACAAAATGAACTGAATGGAATTCACTCATTTTGTTAAGTATATTATTCAGGGATATTTACCTAAAGAATGCATATAATACCTAAAACGTTGCAAAAAGGATAAAATTTATTCAAAGGCTGTAATTATTATTCATTGCCCGAAGCTCAAATTTCAAAATAAGAAAATTTTGAAGAAGCTGAAAATAAAGTAAAGAACATTATGTATCGTTAATTTAAGTCAGGTTCTTGTTGAATGTATTTCGAAAAATTATAAACATAAGATCTTAATTTCCTTTAGGATAAGTTTTAATCCAGAGTCTGAAAGGTAAAGTTTTGTGCTTTTAGCGCAAGAATTAGTTCGCCGAGGATTGCTTTAATGGAGGCGATGGAGCCTTCGTTGTCATGCAGCGTAATTATTTCACCTGGTTTTGTATTTTTAATTATATAATCAGAAAGTTTTTTTGCTTCGATTCTTTTATCAAAATCTCCGGGCATCATGCTCCACATAACAATCTGATATTTTTTTCTAAGGCTTCGGTATTGGGAATATTTGATCCTTCCAAAAGCTGGCCTGAATAAACGGGACCTGATCCGTTCATCTGCTTTTTCAACATCATCCAGGTAGGCTTTATTTTGGCTGATCCAGCCGGATAAATGTTCATAACCATGGTTTCCGACCATATGTTTTTCATCCAAAATTCTTTTGAAGAGATCCGGGTATTTTTCAACATTTTTACCAAGGCAAAAAAAGCTTGCTTTGACCTGATTTTCTTTTAGAATATCCAGAATAATGCTTGTTGAATCGGGATTGGGACCGTCGTCAAAACTAAGATATATCGCATTATTTTCATCGGAACCTTTCCAGCGGATTTCGCTGAATAATTTAATCAAAATAGAGGGTGTTTTTTTGAAATAAAACATCTTTGATAAAGTTCAGATTTGCAATATAGATGCTAAGATACAATTCTGCATTGCCTTTATATTCAATTATTCTGTAACAATGAAGGGAATAATTTTTTTATCAATTTTTCACGTCCTATTTTGCGTGTCAAAATAAAAGATTCATGAGTAAAATTCGCGTAAGATTCGCTCCAAGCCCCACGGGCCCTTTGCATATAGGTGGTGTAAGAACTGCATTGTATAATTATCTGTTTGCAAAAAAGCATCAGGGTACTTTCATTCTGAGGATTGAAGATACCGATCAGACCCGTTATGTGGAAGGAGCAGAAAATTATATCACAAGCGCGCTGGCCTGGTTGGGATTAAATCCGGATGAAGGATTTGGTGCAGGGGGTGATTTTGGACCATATCGTCAAAGTGAGCGAAGGGATATTTATCAAAAATATGCCAAACAACTCGTTGATGGTGGTCACGCATATTATGCTTTTGATAGCCCGGAAGAACTGGATATTTGGAGAGAAAAACTCGTAAATGAAGGTGTGCATTCACCGAACTATGACATGCATACCAGAAATAGCATGAGAAACAGCCTCAGTCTGACCAAAGAAGAAACTGATAAATTGATGGCCGAAGGTGTTGACTATGTAGTGAGGTTGAAAGTGCCGGAAAACGAAACCATTGGTTTTACGGATATAGTGCGGGGCTCGGTACAATTTGATTCGGCAGAACTCGACGATAAGGTGATGCTTAAGGCGGATGGTTTACCAACCTATCACCTGGCAAATATCATTGATGATCACCTGATGGAGATCTCCCACGTTATCCGTGGGGAAGAATGGTTGTCGAGTACGGCGCACCATGTTCTTTTGTATCGTGCTTTTGGATGGGCAGATGAAATGCCGTCTTTTGCACATTTGCCATTATTATTGAAACCTACAGGTAAAGGTAAATTGAGTAAAAGGGATGGGGCCAAATTCGGTTTCCCTGTATTCCCGCTTGAATGGAAAAGTGAGGACGGCGTGGATGATTTTGGTGGATTCAAAGAATTTGGATTTTTACCGGAGGCTACTTTGAATTTCCTTGCATTGCTTGGATGGAACCCTGGTGATGATCGTGAAATGATGAATCTTGAAGAATTGGTAGAACTCTTCTCACTTGAAAAAATAGTAAAATCAGGAGCCAGATTTGACATAGAAAAGGCAAAATGGTTCAACCAGCAGTATTTGCTGGGAATGGATAATGCCGAACTGGCCACACTCGTAACTCCTCTGGTTGAGGCCGCAGGTCTGAATTCGGATCCTGCATTTCTCAACAAACTTTGTGAGTTGATGAAACCAAGGGTGAACCTCTTGCCTGAATTCATTTCAGAATCTTCATTCTTTTTCCATAAACCGACAGAATATGATCAGAAAATGATCCGTAAAAAATGGAAATCCCCAAATAGCGAAGCAATGCTCAATATTTTGGAAAAAATTGCAGAAGTTGAGGATTTTACAGCTGTTAATATTGAAACAAATGTTAAGTCCTACATGGAGGAAGCCGGACTGGGTTTTGGTAATATTTTACCCCTCCTGCGTATTGCCGTAACAGGTACTATGAAAGGACCCGATATATTTGAAACAATGGCGCTTTTAAGGAAAAAAGAAGTTTTAGATCGAATTCCTGCAGCGTTCGGGGTGTTTAATAACATCAATGAGGGTATAGTTTGATTATAAAGTCAATTTTATTAATTTTATTGACTATGTTTTTGGCTTATCATGCCATTTATGGCTTCAAAATTCTGTAAAGTATTTATGTGGAAATTTCTATTTCTTTCGGTAATAAGCATTCTGAGCCTGGGCATAAATGCCCAAGCATTTATGTTCAATTATAATGGTCCTGATACATTATATGTAAATTCTGATTGCGAAGTGGCTCTCGACTGGGGGCATCCTGATCAACCTACGGTTAGTTCTTTGGTTGGTGCGCAGATTGACTCCTTCTATATTTTTAGCATAAGCAATGATTATGAGATCAATGAATTGGTTTCAGCAAATCAAATTATTGAAATAAGCTATAAGGCGGTTGATGATCAGGGAAATGAAGCACTCTTTTCATTTGAGATCGTTGTTTATGATAATATTCAACCTCTGATCATCTCCGGACCTCAAAATGAGATATACGAGTGCGACGCAACCGATATTATTTCAAAACTGGAGAGTTGGTATAATACAAATGCATCCATCGTTGCTGAAGATAATTGTGCTGTTGTGGTTCAGGCATCAATGACGCTGAATGAAGCGATCATTTCCTTCAACCAGTCCATCAATGAAAGTTGTGGTAATACCAGGTTTGTTAGCATAGATTTTACAATTACAGATGAAGCGGGAAATGATCTTCCAGTTGTTTCTGCTAACTTCAAAACGAGAGATACCATTGATCCTGAATTTGGCACCAATCCATCATCTTTGAATATTGAGTGTGCTGAAGATGTTGATCAGTTACTTGAAAATTGGCTGGACAATGTGGGAGGAGCGAACGCAACGGATAATTGCACAGCGGAAGATGATTTGATCTGGAGTTTTAACTGGATGGACAATAATGGAAATGGAAGCTACGAATACGTAGGGAATAAGCCTTATGATTTGCAGATGAATAAAAACATTTGTTCCTATTCTGTCACAGTGAGCATTATAGTTGAAGATGCATGTGGAAATAAGGAAGCAAAAACATCTTTCATCCTCATTCAGGATGAGAATGCACCCGTATTCACTTATCTGCCTCAGGATACTACGGTGAGTTGTCAGGATATTCCAGCAAGTCAGGATCTAGTTGCCATTGACGCCTGTAAAGGAGAATTAATAGTATTATTCGAAGAAAGCACTACGAAGGGTTCGGATCCGACAGAAATGGATTTCTATAATTATTTGATCACCAGAACGTGGAGCGCTGATGATGGGTGTGGACATGATATACAACATACACGAAAAATTGAGGTTATTGATACCCTTGCACCTTCATTTGATGTACCAGATGATATTACGGTGAGTTGTCAGGATTATATGGATACGGATATCACAGGAGTTCCATCGAGTATTATTGATAATTGTTCGACGGAAGGGTTCGCTATCAGTTTTGAAGATGAGGATGCTATTGAGTCTTGTTCTTATACCCTTGTGAGGAACTGGAAAGTGACAGATGTAAGTGGCAATCAGGAAGTAAGAAGTCAGATTCTGACCATACAAGATAATGATGCGCCGGAAATGACAATAGAACCCCAACACCTGTTGGTTTCCTGTGATGATCAAAATGATCTGATGATACAGTTCAATGACTGGATCACTGAATTAGGCGGTGCTGAATTTTCCGATGCATGTAATTTGGCCGGTGGTTTTGCAGCCCTCAACGGAAGTTATCAGCTGGATGACCCATCGACTTATCCGGGCACACTTCCGGGTACCGATTTTCTATTCTCTTGTTTGCAATCCGGTGATCAGTTAATGTTCAGTCAGTCTGTTGATTTTGTATTTTATGATGACTGCGGAAATGCCTTGTATTTTACCAGGAATTTTAGTGTGGTAGATGAAATTGATCCGGTATTTGATGTTTGTCCTTCGGATTCCATATTATTTATAACAGATGATAGTTGTATTCTTGAGATCAGTTTACCGGGCTTGTTGGCGACTGATAATTGTTCGGGTTTGCCTTTTGAACAAGACCACACACAAATTTTTCAAATTGATTCTGAAGTGCCGGGAGATAAAAATATTCCGGTAGATACTACGCTGCTTCATATTGGTCCGATCAATTTATTTGAACTGGACATCGTAGAAATTTTAAATATTCAGTTTAATTTTTTCAATATTGACGGGGATGATGTAAATGAATATTTTGTTATCCGGGGAGAAAATGAAATGGTATTAGATACCACTCCTGAGTTGGATGAGGAATGCGGTGATTTCATTATGCAACTGGGGGATCTAATTGACGAAGCCACACTTACAGAATGGCTTTCGGATGGATATCTGGATATTTGGCTCGAACCAAAAAGGGTCAGTGGTGGCGGTATATTTTCGATAAATGATATTTGTGGCAACAGTTATGTTGAAGTGGCGCTTAATTTTAATTCTGCATCCGTAAGTAGTTTGGATTATACGCTTTCCCTGAATGAATCAGAAATTTCGAATTACAATCCTGAAATCGGGATCGATACAATTTTGTCAGCAGGTAGCTACACATTGGAATATAAAGTGATGGATTGCAGTGCGAATGAATCCGTTTGCATTCAAACCATACAAATAAAGGACGAAAAAGCCCCTGAAATAATCTGTCCATCCAATTTGGAAATTATCCTGAAAAAAGATAGTTGCAATGCAATCGTTCAATTACCAACAGGTATTCAATTTAATGATAATTGCATGGAACAGTGGCAGGTTGAAAGAACAGCTCCTGTTCTTGAGGCTGACAGACTGATCAATTTTAGTTATGATGCCGACCTGGATGTTTATATAGCGAATAATAAGAATTTTATTTTTGAAGATATTGCCGTTTTGAATTATGCAAGACAAGCAGTTTTAACTGTTCATGTGCAAGGTGATTTTGATTTGGATGGGGAGTTGTTTGAATTGCTTGATGAAAATGGCCAATTGATCGGAACAACACCTTTAGGTGATTGTTCGACGATCAATTCTGCAAGTTTTAACATTGATGAGGTAGATTTCAACGCTTGGAAACAAGATGGTTCTATTTCATTTAATGCCAGATCGGTGATAGGTCAGGAAACGGTTAATCCATGTGATCCTGGCGCCATCGCTTTTGATGGGGATACGGATGGGATCAGTTCAATATGGCTTACGCTTGAGTTTGAGACACTGGATCTTACATTTTATGTTGAAGGAGCCACAACAATCGCTTTGACTCCATTTACGGATCAGTTAGATCTGAATGCGGAATCTTTTAATGGAGGCCTGTCCACTCTATATTATATCCTAACGGACCTGGGTGAGAATTCAGACACCTGTTCCTTTGAGTTGGAATTAATAGATGAAGAAAAACCTGTTGCACAATGTAAAGGTGCCGTTCCCATCTTTTTGAATCCTTCAGGTCTCGAAGATTATATTCTCCAGCCTGAAGAATTGGATAACGGAAGTTATGACAATTGCGGGATAGATTCTATGGCGGTTAATCCTTCTGTTTTTGATTGTACAATGGATGGTCAAACCATTGAAGTGATGTTGTATGTCTGGGATAATTTTGGCAATATTGACTCATGTGCATCCAGCGTGAAAGTAGAAACGATCATATTGCAGCCAACTTATCAAGCTGGATTATGTGCTTTTGATACATTAAAGCTTTTTGCCAACCTGCCGGATGCACCCGATGATCTGTATAGCATTCTTTGGAACAAGGAAGACAATGGCTTTAGTTCAAATGATGAAAATCCGGTCAGACCAAACGCAGATGCCAGTTTTTCAGGAACTTATTCTTTACAGGTAACCGGACTTAATGGTTGTACATCCAGTGGTTTTGTTGAAGTCTTCATAGAAGACCTGAGTACACCTATTCTGGAAACGAATGCAGATAGTTTATGTGTAGGAGATCAACTTATTTTGGAAACGAATTCTTATTCAGGAAATGTTGTTTATAAATGGTATCAGGGATTAGCGCCAAATGGTAGCTTAATTGATTCTACGATCGCACCAATTCTTGAACTGGAACCAACAGCTGGCGCCAAAAGATATTATGTGGTCGTTGAAAGTCAAAATTGTCTTTCAACACCTTCTGCCAATAAAGACATAATGATCTTGGAGACACCGGTGGCATCAGTCAATGATCCGTTTATCGAATTATGCGAAGATGATGATTTGGTATTATCCACCAATGTTTCAGGTTCCGGATTTGAATATTTATGGTGGGGTCCTGATTCATACCTGTCCTACGACCAGAGCCCGGCAGTCATAGAAAATGTTGATATTAAAAATCAAGGAACCTACCGGCTTGCCATTTTTAATAAAATTTGTAGTGATACCACCCTGGTGGAGGTTTTGGTAAATGAGAAACCAGTCACGCCCGTCATTGATGGGGAACAGATGTATTGCGAAGAGGAAAATATCATTTTGACCGTCGCAAACATCACGAATGCGGATACTTATAGCTGGTATCTTGACGGAGATCTATATACAGTAGAAAATACCAATACATTATTCATAACCGGAGCGCAATCATTGCTTTCCGGTGACTGGTCCGTACAGGCAAAAGAAGGCGATTGTTATTCAGATACATCTGCTGCTCATCCTGTATTTATAGAGATAAAATATGAAATAAGTGCGGACAATTCAGGTCCGGTTTGTGCAGGGGATAGTATTTCTCTTTTTGCACCGGATATTCCGGGTGCGGTTTATGTTTGGGAAAGTCCTGCCAATGATACATTAAATATTCAGAACCCATTCGTACTGGCTGAAAATGGAATGTATCGACTCGAAATTATTACATCTGCTGGATGTGTATTGAATGCATCCACTTTTGTTGATGTAGTCGAAATTCCACAAATTACAGCTTTGAGTAATAATGCTCCCAAATGTATTGATGGAGATGAATGCATTGAATTCTTTCCTTCCGTCTTCCCTAATTTGGGAGGTTATGCCTATAGTTGGATTGGTCCTGCCGGATTCACGTCCAGTGACAGCATAGCCACAATCTGTGGGGTTAACCCTGATCTCAATGGTTTATATAGTTTGTCTGTTTCAAATGGTAATTGTATTTCCGATACGGTTATGACATTAGTTGAAATGACTTTCAATCCTCAGATTCCAATACTCGAAGGAACAGAAAGTTTGTGTGAAAATGATACCATCATACTCACTTTGCAAAACTATGCAGGAGCAGATAACGATTTCTACTGGAGTACACCAAATGGAAATATTTATCAAACATCTGATCCGATCCTGATGATTCCACATGCAGATCAAAACGACATTGGTAGTTATTCAGTTCAGGCATTCAATGGCATTTGTTATTCAGGATTTGCAGATTCTATTTTTGTCGAAGTGATTGATCAGCCGAATCAGCCGGCGATCTGGACAGATTCTTATTTCTGTGAAGGAGAAGCGATTTATCTGCATACGAATTATGTTCCTAATGCCAGTTATTATTGGGAAGGCCCCAATGGATTTAGTTCAGTTGAACAAAACCCTGTCATTTTCCCATCTGAACTCACTGATGAAGGAGTTTACAGACTCATAATATCTGTAGATGGTTGCTATTCAGAATTGTCTGAAGGACTGACAGTTCATGTTGTTAAAAAACCAGAAACACCGGAAATATCCGGCGAATCAGATCCTGTTTGTGTAAGTGATGAAACCGCTTTTGTGGAATTATGTATCACAGAACAAATTGCGGGTGTGAGTTACAACTGGTATCACAATAATACATCAACGCTGATCAGAAAAACATCAGCGAATTGTATTACCATAACGGATTTTGATGGTTTTGTAGATGGGCTGAATGGCTTTTATGTGATCGGTGAATTTGACGGATGTGTATCTTTTGCTTCTGAACTATTTCAGATACAGTTAAATTTCATTCCTGACTTAATAGCGGATGCCGGAGATGATATTGAATTATGTGATGAATTAAACCTGAGATTAGATGCCAAAGCAAATTTGGACGGTTACTGGACCTCATTAAATCAGAATATTCTAATAAATAATAATCTGGACCCCAAGTCTGGTGTTGCGGCGCTGGAAGAAGGTTCTAATCTTTTTGTTTGGTCTCTGTCTCATGGTGTTTGTCTGGATTATGATGCGGACACTGTTAATATTTCAATCACTGAAACACCTGAGCCATATGACGATGTTTACCAATTGGCTTATAATGGTTCCGTTGAATTTCAACCGGACCTGAATGATCTCTTTGGTGAAGATTGTACCGTATATATCGACCCTGAAGACATTAACTGGGGTATTCTGGATGACATTGGAGACAATCAATTTGTATATTCAGCTGATCCGGCTTTCGTTGGGGAATTACAATTTCCCTATGTATTGTCCAATAATTATTGTCCCGAAAAAGCGGTTTCTGCTATGATCACGATCCAGGTAGGAGATGCGGTCGATTGTTTTGGTGTTAATGTCATTACTCCTAATGGTGATGGTGTAAATGACAATCTTCATTTTCCATGTCTGGTAACCGAATTGTATCCTAAAAATAAGATAACAATATTTAATCAGTGGGGAGATGAGGTATATCATAAGACGCCCTATCAAAATGACTGGTATGGAACCTACAGAGGAGAAGAATTGCCTGTTGGGACCTATTATTATCTGCTTGACCTGAGAAATGGGACCAAGCCGATCAAAGGATTTTTTGTAATTGAGAGATAACAAATATAAATTTAAACTTATGCGCAAAGTCGTCATCTTTTTGCTTGTACTGTTTACTGCCGGTATGATGAATGCCCAGCAGGAAGCTTTATATACGCAATTTATGTTTAACAAACTCTCCTTAAATCCTGCTTTTGCAGGAAATGGGGATGCCCTGTGTTTTACCGGCATTGTTCGGGAACATTGGATCGGATTTCCCGGCACATCAAAAGTTCAGGCATTAAGTGTCAATTTTCCAACGCTGGCAAATGACAGGGTTGGGCTTGGATTGAACATTTCGAGACAATCCATTGGTGTACAACAAAAACTGACATTGGAAGGGGCTTATGCTTACCGTTTTCCATTGGCTGGCGGCAATTTTAGTATGGGTATCTCGGTTTCAGGAAGACAGTACAACTCGGACTTTTCAGATCCTGATCTGCAATTGATCCATCCTTTTTACGATGATGCCGCCATTGAAGATGGCAAATATTCCAAAACAGTTTTCAATGCCGGTTTTGGTGTTTATTATAATAATGATAATTTTTATATCGGAGCAGGCATTCCCAGACTGATCCGGGCTGATATCGATTTTAGTGAAAGCCTGGTCAACAGTATTGAAGTCAGGCACATGTATCTGATGTCCGGATTGGCCTTGTCACTTAATAATTCCTTGGTGTTTATGCCTCAGGTTTTTGTAAAGTTTGCTGAAAACAGCCCCATTGATGTTGATTATAACCTGGGCCTGGAATTGGACCAGAAGTATTATGGCGCCATGACTATCAGAATGGGGGGTAGTCAGTCTGATTTTGCAGAATCCATTGATTTATTGCTGGGATTGCAACTCAACAGAAGTTTGTTTCTGGGTATGGCGTATGACATTACATTGTCACCCATCAGAAAATATGAAAGTGGTAGTGTGGAGATCCTTCTGCATTATTGTTTTGGTAAAAAAGAGAAGGATATTTTTATGGCTAGTCCACGATTTTTTTGATTTAACTTGAGATTGAAAATGACAAAAAGATTTTTGCTCAGTATTATTATAATTGGATTTGCAGGTCTCCAAAATATCAATGGACAAACTGGTTCCTCTGACCTTCTGAATGTATCTGCTCTTGAAAAAGCAGAGATAAAAGCAATCCAATCCCTGAATACATCCCTGTTGGAATTCAGTCCCTGTTTGACTGACTCAGGATTATATTACATTCAGTCAGCTCTGGATGAAAAGAGAATTAAAAGAGAGGTTGAAATTGATTTCAGACTTCAGTATGCTACAATTGACTCTTCCGGAAATTTGGCCAGAGCGGGAAACATCCCTGAACTAAGGATGAAGGGATTCATGGAAGGCCCCGTTTCATTTTCAGATGATAATATGTGGCTCTATATGACGAGAAATCTTCCTCTTGGTCGTAACGGGAAAGAGGAAGATCTCAGACTAGGTATTTTTATTTATAAAAATGAAAATGGCAAATGGCTCTATCAGGGAGAATTTCCTGCAAATTCATACGATCATAATGTTTGCCATCCCAGCTGGGATCCGACCTCAAATCGTTTGATTTTTGCTTCGGACATGGCAGGGGGATTCGGCAACCTGGATCTATATGAAGTTAGCAAAGATGCCTATGACAAATGGTCCATACCCGTAAATCTGGGCCCGATGGTGAATGGTAGTGGAAATGATTGTTTTCCATTCATTTTTAATAAATATTTCCTTTTTTATAGTTGTGACGATAGTCGTTCAGCTGGCGGATTTGATATCAGATATTCCGTATGGGAACAGGCACAATGGATCGAAAATCAAGCCGTGCCTGGTAAAATCAATTCAAAATCGGATGATCTGGCAATGGTGCTGAATAAAAATGGAGATGAGATTTATTTTACCTCATCCAGACCAGGTGGAAAAGGGAAAGATGATCTGTACAGGATAATTTTAGATAAAAGTATTATTGTCAGGGATCCGGATCAATTTTCGATCGAAGTTGTGAGTGCAGCCTCAAATCGAGCACTTGATCGGGCTGTAGTGAGTTTTGTTCCTTTTACAACCCAAAATGCAGCAATTATTAAAAAGGATTTAGATCAGTTATCCGTACTTTATAATATCGATATGGAATCCGCAAAAAATTCCCCCCGATATATCACAGATAAAAGTGGCAAAGTTAATTTTGACCTGAAACCAGGAAAGTACATTCTTCAGGTTGAAAGAGAGGATTTCTATACCAATCAAATGGTGTTCTCACCGGAAGCAGGAGCTATTCATCACAGGATAGGATTGGATTCAATGGTCTGTAAAACATTTACGATAGAGGTGGTGGATATGGTTACGGGTGATGAAATTGAAAATGCTGTGATCAGGGAAGCCGGAATTGATCTGCCTCTTGAAAATGAGCAAAAAGATAGTTATTGTGTTTATAAAAATCATTTGATCAATGTTATCATTGGCGCCGATGGATATCAGGAGCAGGGATTGGGCATCGGATATGATGCGGTTGTAGATCAGAAGGCTTTGGTGGTTTCGTTAAAACGGGCCGATAAATCTGTTGAAGGACTTCCCGTAAATGAGGGGGAGGTTTATGTACTCGATAATATTCTGTATGCGCTGGATGATTATGCACTCAATGAAAAGGCCAGAAAAGAATTAGATAAACTGGCTGCACATCTTGTAAAATACCATAGATTAACCATAGAACTTAGTTCCCATACGGATTCTCGTGGAACGGAAAAGTATAATCAGATTCTTTCGGATAAACGAGTGAATACGGCCCGAACTTATCTGGTTAAAAAAGGGGTTGAAGCCTGGAGAATTATCGCTGTTGGTTACGGTGAAAGTCGCTTGAAAAATCAATGTGATGAACCAAGCAAATGCGGGGAAGCGGATCATGCCATCAACAGAAGAACGGAAGTCAGAATTGTAAAGGAATTATTTTCTGAATAATTTTTCTGAATAATATCCTTTTTTACTCCTTATGATCAGGTAATATATCCCTTTTGGGAGATGAGATAAGTCTGTATATGTCTGTTTTTCAACTAATTTTTCTGTTGAAATTTTATGTCCATGAGTATCAAATATAAATAATTCAGGGCTATAATTTAAATATTCTTCTGGAAGCAGGACCTGGACTTTTTGATCAACTAAAATTGGAAATACCTTTATGTTTTGCAATTCATTTTGTTGATTAATTACGTCAACAGATGAGGAGATATCATAAACATAAGCAGCTCCGCTGAAAAATCCATTTTCTGTATCTGCATATGCTCCTACCAGGAGTTTTGAATCATCAAGCGAAAGACTGGCCCCAAAAGCAGCACCAGCTTTGCCATCGGAAGCAGTGATCTTATTGATATATTTAAATGTGTCATTCTCTTTCTTATACAAATAAACGGACCCACTTTTTGAGCCTTTATCATCGTCAAAATAGGCTCCTATAGCTAAGATGTCATCGTCTAATGCAATGCTGCTCCCAAAATGGTCTCCGGTATCATTGTCATTTGCAATGATAGTTTGACTGAGTTCCCATTTGTCATTATTAAATTTAAAAACATACACTCTGCCACCATCTGTTTTTGGATTATCAGCCTTATAAGCGCCAATCGCAAGCGTGTTCTTATCAATGGCCAATGCTTGACCAAAGAGGTCTCCTGCTGCCAGATCATCCGGAACAATTTTTTGTATTTCAACATAGTTGGAGTCCGTTTTTTGAAAGACATAAACCGCTCCGCTTTTTTCTCCCTTATCTTTTTTTTCAGGAACGCCAACTGCCAGCCAACCATGTCTCAAGGCAAGGAAATTTCCAAACTGATCATATGCCTCAGGGTCACTGGAATAAAGTTCTTCCGCTTGGAACCACCCGCTTCCAGAATCAGTAAAAATATAAACTGATCCACTATTTGTTTGTTTATCATCATCCAGAAAAGATCCGACCGCCACATCCTTTTTCCATATACCGACGGCTTTACCAAATTCATCACCTGCTTTTGGATCTGTAGGCAGCAATTTTTGTGTCAGAGCCCATTCATTCTCCTCAATTTTCAAAATGAAGGCCGAACCACTGCTCCCTCCATAATCGCTGTCGTGATGCGATCCGGTTATTGCCCAAGGCCCATCAATGTCGACAGAATATCCAAAGAACTCCTCCACGTCTCCATCATCCGGGAATAACTTCTGTTTTTCTTCAAATTCATCGGGATTATTGATATTATCAAAAGTATAGATGGAGCCGCTTGCATATCCATTTACATCATCTTCATGGGCACTTATGATCAGCTGATTGTTTTGTATGCAAAGATATCTGCCAAAAAAATCGCCGGATTCATTGTCTAATGGCACCAGTTTTTGCTCAGGAAACTGCCCCAAAATCGCTACGGTGCTCATTAGCAAAGCTGTTATGATAAAATAATCTTTCATTTGCTTTAAAAATAGTCAATTCCATTTTCATCTGAAACAATCAAACTGTATTTTTGCATTCAAATATATTTACATGGTAAAGTTTCAAAGACATGTACTTGAGAATGGTTTAAAAGTCATTCTAAATCAAGACATGCAATCTCCGATGATCGCTTTCAACATGCTTTATCATGTTGGCTCCAAAGATGAATCAGAAGACAAAACGGGTTTGGCCCATTTTTTCGAACATTTGATGTTCAGCGGCACACATACAGCTCCGGATTATGATGAACCGGTACAAATGGCGGGAGGAGAGAACAATGCCTTTACCAATTCGGATATCACAAATTATTACCTAACGCTTCCGGCAGAGAATCTTGAAATAGCTTGTTGGCTTGAAGCAGACAGAATGGTGAATCTGAACCTTTCTCAGGAGGCTTTTGATATTCAGCAAAAGGTGGTCATCGAAGAATTTAAAGAAACGACACTGAACAGACCATATGGTGATGTTTGGCATCAGTTGTCTGATCTGACCTATAAGGTCCATCCGTACAGATGGCCCACGATCGGGCTGGACATAGATCATATAAATAATTTTGAAAGAGCAGACGCACTGGATTTTTATTCAAGGTTTTATCATCCGGCCAATGCCATTCTTACACTCAGCGGTAGATTTGAAATGGAAGAAGCGCTGGCTATGATCAAAAAATGGTTCGGACCCATTGAATCGGGCAATGGAAAAAAGATGAAAATCCTTGAGGAACCAAAGCAAAACGAATTCAATAAAAGAGAAATAAAAGCAGAGGTACCCAATGATGCGCTTTATCTGGCTTTTAAAATGCCCGGAAGGAATCACCCGGATTATTATACTTACGACCTGATCTCTGACATTCTTGGCAGGGGCCGGTCATCACGTTTGTATCAGAACCTGATCAAAAAACAAGAGGTTTTTAGTTATGCTTCTGCCTATGTGACTGGAAATTTTGATCCGGGTCTTATGATCATTGAAGCAAATCCAATGGAAAACATCAGTTTGGATCAGGCTTTTGATGAGATCAGGGAAGAGATCATCCGACTGAAAACTGAATTGATCTCAGCGGAGGAACTACAAAAACTACAGAATAAAGTGGAAAGCACCATCTTGTTTGCTGAAACAAATATTTTAAGTAAAGCGATGAACCTTGCACAATATGAATTACTGGGTGATCCCAATCTTATCAATATGCAGGTTGAAAAATATAGTGAAGTAACTGTTGAGGACATCCATCGGGTTGCGAATGAAATGTTTGTTGAAAGCAACTGTTCAAAATTGTATTATCGCCAGATATAATTAGTTTAAAAGACAAATTATTATAGAAAAGGCTGACTGCGATCGACAGTCAGCCTTTTCTGTTTTCTAAGGGATATTGCACGGTAGGCTAATACTCCTCTTTTAAGAATTTCATACCGATAAATAAGCAGAGCGTACCTGCAATTATTCCAGGAACAAAAGATGACTTTGCTTCAAAAATATCCGGATTTGTAAGCCCCAGAATAAAGAAGAATAGATTCACAATAAATCCAGCACTCAAACTTAACAAGGCGGCTTTTCTATATTGATTGGCATTCTTTTTAACCAATGCTAAAAGTGTGATCGGGGCAAAAATGGTTATTGTACTCAGACTAACCACCATGAGATCTACTATATTGGGAAATACAAGTGCCATAACAAGAGCTACGGCACCAAATATTACGGTGATGTATTTCATCCAGTTATAATCCTTCTGTGTTAGCGCTTCTTTGGAATTCCCTTTCACAAAATCCTTTACAGCTGATATGGAAATGATGTTGAGAAAGCTATCACCTGAAGACATCAGGGCCGAAAGCAATCCAACAATGGCAAATCCGAATATGAATGGGGTGGAGGAGGCGTGTTTCTCAATAAATAAATAGGCGACATATTTAGGGTCAATCTGGTCCCCCATTGTCAATAAAATAGCGATTCCTGTCAAGGGAAATATTAAGTAAAAAGGCAACATTCCAGCTGCGGTCCAGAGGGTAACTCTTCTGGCTATTTTGGCACTTTTAGCAGCCAGTAATCTTTGCCAGATGTCCATCCTGACCAATACCGACCAGGAGAAAAAGACGGGTAAGGCTATTATGAAAATCAATCCGTATTTTGTCCCATAGATCATGCTGTCATCCAATTCAGACAACCTCGTTAGTTGTTCCGTATCAGCCCAGATACCGGGTATAAATATGAGTAGGATCATTATTATTACTGCACCAAACTGTATCATGTCGGTGATAATAACGCCTGAGAGCCCAGCGATAGCCGTGTAAATAATCACGATCATGGCAGAGATAACAGCTGCAAGATTGTATCCGATCTCAAATGAAAATTTCAGCAAACTGGCCATTGCAACAAACTGTGCGGCAACCATAAAAAAGAAAATGAAAATATTGACTCCACTTACAGCTTTAGCAAAAAATGAAGAAAACCCCGGTTGCTTTTCATGACCGAAAATAAAATTCAGATAGTGTGGTAAACTGTAAATTTTATGTTCTGCCCCAAAATCACGGATCTTGCCTGCAAATTTTGCTATGATGAAAAAACCGATTATATGAGCTATTCCAATAGCAACGGCTGCAAAACCTGATTCGTATCCCATAGCCATTAATCCGATTGATGCCCCACCACCAACCAGGGTTGCCATCGTGGTTGCCACCAATGGTAAAGTCTTGGTGTTCCGGTTGTTTACCAGGTATTGTTCCATGTCCGTATTTTTAACGTGGCGCAGGGATAAATAAATTAGTAAGAGCAGATATAAAACGATCCAAATAATAAGCCAGTTCATAAATTAATATTGTTTTATTAATCGAAAGATAATAAAAATAAAATAGAAACCAAATCTGGGTATAACAACACGGGGTCCTTCCGGGATTGCAAACCAGAAACTAATTGATCAACAATTTAGGGCCTTCAAAAATAGTTATTGCATAAAGATCAAATCATCCCGATTGAGTAGTTTGCTGAAGTCAAACAGGTTCAGCTTCATACTAAAACTGATTCTTTGAATAAAACCAGGTTCTTCTGCATAGATTTCATTGATACTTTTTGAATTAATAAGGGGTATATATAAATTGAGCACATCCTCAAACGTACTAAAAACCAAACCGCCACTGTATAAGTACTTATTTTCATAGTCGCTGCCTTCGGCAAAAGATGAATATCTATACATACCAAAATCAAAATATGGTTTTATTGAATTAAGAACAGGAACATTGATGGGAAGATCTGTTTTTAAATTTAATGCAACAACAAATTGATTGCTCTGACCGAGTTCAGTTGCCGGACGTACTGAATTTTTAAATCCGCCACCTGACATATTGATCTGTTTAGAAAATTGACCTTTTTGAGCCCCCCTGTCAAGAAAATAATCATCAAACATATAATCATTATTGGCAAATCCGATCAATCCAAGTGTGCCGGGTCTTGTAATGTCATTTTTAGGTCCGCTATTCCATAATTGTCCCGCCGCATAAATCCTGACATCAAGTTTTTTTTGCTTTGCAAATCTGAAATAACTGCTTAATTCAGCCTTCAGGTTTACATATGATTCTCTGTTGTCCAGAAAATGATTAAAATTTCCTGTTTCCAGTTCGATTTTACCATTCAACGGATTCATTATTTTACTATCTTTTCTTTCAATGGAAAGGCGATTGAAATATCCGTATTTGAATTCCTGTAATGACTCTGAAGTAAATGTTTCCTGCCCGATCCAATCATTCGTGAATTTTAAAACATAATAATTTTGGTTGTATAAAAATTTATTGAAAATCACCTCAATGCTTGGTTGAACCTTAAAATACCGGAGTTGTTTTTCTGGTTGGTATTCCAGGTGAAATGAGCGTAGACCCAGAGAAGCCCTAATATTTCTGACTGTCCGGTTCTTGTACCAGTCGTAACTAAAGCGAGCCTGACCAACGTAGGGCTTGTTTAGAATAGATGCACTGAACACATTTCCGGGATGTATCATGTACTGAAATGATTTATTAGGAAGACTATGGTTGAATAACATTAAACCGATCATCCAGCCATCACTTTTATTCCAGCCAAAGCTTGGCAACCAGCCGATCTGTGTAATTTCTGGTTTCTCAATGATGTCCATAATGCCAAATCGGATGGGTGCTGTTTTTTTAAATACTCCCCTGGTTCTGATCCTGTTGTTATTTCTGTTTACATCCGGATAAAGACTAAACTCATCCACACTGAAAACCTGAACGCCATCTCCTGATATTTTTAGTGTTTTAATTCCAACAAAACCTTCAATAAATTGTGTGCTTTGCATGGTGTCATTGGATATACTTGTTAAAGTGAAAGGGATGGGGTAATTCGTATGATTCTCAATTTCCAGCAACAGACTATCGCCTTTTTGAGAAACGCTTTTTATGCCATAATCAAAACTACGGGTGTCGCCGATCATGCCTTCAAAAAACCAGCTCAGATCTTTGCCAGTCTCACGCTCAAAATGGCTGATCAGATCATTTGGGCCAGGGTGTTTTAGGGCCCATTTTTTGTAAAATGATTGCATGACTGAATCAAAAAGTGCTGTTCCGAGATATTTTTCAAGATAGGTAAAGGCTCTTGCAGGGTTTTCGTATGCTCCAAGAAAATAATTGGTCAGCGTAAATTCATTGCTGTGAAGGTCAGAAGGCTGTGCAAGGGCTTTTGAATGTGCAAACTCATGGTATATATGCTCAAGTTTCGAATCAAGGGCAGTTCGGATCACTCTTGGAGCCCAGAATTTTGATTCTTTTGGGGGGTAGTTATGTTTACTGTATCTATGATCATAGTACGAATTTATTCCTTCATCCATCCAGGGATATTCCCGTTCGTTAAAAGCCAAAATACCATAAAACCAATTGTGACCAATTTCATGTGTAATTACCTGGTCCAGGCTCTTGCCGCCAGATCCTTCACTGATGATGGTGATCATCGGGTATTCCATTCCTCCTCCAGCCAATAAGGGACCTTGAACTACTGCCACTTTTGAATAAGGATAGGGTCCCACCTTATCAATGTAAAAACGGGTTCCCCTTTCAAGGTATTCTAGTGATTGTTTCCAGGTATTTCGTTCATCGGGGAGAAAAAACACCTGTGACTTGATACTTTCTCCCTGATCAATCGTAATTTTTCCTTCCTTTATCAGGAAACTTTTATTGGCGAACCATGCAAAATCATGAACGTTTTCTGCAATAAACCGGATTGTTTTCTTTTTTCCGGATGCTGAGATCCCTTCAATTTCTTTCCGATTTGATGTTAGAAAATCATCGGTGTATTCGATTCTTTTTTGAATCCTTTCCAGTTCAGATGTGGTTAGTAATTCTCCTGTTGCAGCGACCATATAATTTTCGGGTAATGTGATGGTAACATCATAATCCCCAAATTCAGAATAGAATTCTCCCATGTCCAGATAAGGCATCGGATGCCATCCGCTTGCATCAAAAACAGCTGGTTTTGGAAACCATTGCGTTATCTGGTAGGATTGAAATGGATCCAGATCCTTTTTTGGATTTTTTTCATAGCCCAAACGAGAAAATTGTCCTGGTATTTTCAATTTGAAACCGGAACTGATCGTTGTACTTTCCTCTGGTTTCAGCGATTTTTCAAGTAAAATATATGCGACGTCATTATATTTTGGGTGAAAGGCCCATTTGGCTGGTACGCCTTCAATTTTAAATTGCAAAGAATCATATCCTCCCATGTTTTTTTCATCTGTGAAATAGAAATTTGAGTCCTTATGTCGTAGCTTTTGTTTTGTAAATGCCGAGCTTTTACTCTGGAAGGCATTGGCCCATAAATGGAGATAGATCGTATCGAGGGCAAGATTTGAATTATTGGTGTATTCAATAAATATATTGCCTGATAGGGAATGAGTTTGGTCATCCAGACTTACCCGTATGACCGTATTAACTTCCTGTTGAAAATAGTCTTGTTGGGCCGGACTTTGTAAAACTGAAAAAACAATCAGCGTAAGAATAAAAACTAATTTTTTGAGAATATAACTTGATGGGTTTTTCATGGATAGCATTTAAGTCTTTCCAAAGATATTAATAAGAATTGAATTCACGAATTCCCTTTTTATATCGGAGAATTGTAAATTAGGTTGATAATAAGATTTTAGAATTTTAAACAGGAGAGCTGGATTATTTTGTCTTTTACCTATAATAAAAAAGCCATCGCAAAATGCAATGGCTTTTTTATTATATCTTAAAAGTGGTTTAGAACTTAGGACAATAGATACCTCTATGTTCTGGTCCACAAATATTGTATGACAATGATAATTCAAGTGAATTGTTTCCAAAAGATGCTTGTCTCAATTTTGAGATGTTGATATCATAACTCAAACCGATTCCGAATTCACGGTAATCAAATCTAGTTGAAAGAATAACTGCATCACTATGAATTTTAGAATCGTAGTTGGTTCCTAATCTGTACCAACCTCCAATCTGGAATCCTTGCTGGTTGCTTCTGCTGTTACCCATAGCAAATCTTACGCTGGTTCCAAGATTAGCCTCAACGTGAGGTCCTTGTAGCATAACAACAAAGTTTGGCAAGAAACTAACTCTTGGTTGAATCTCAAACTGACCTCCTGCGTGGAAAGTGAATTTAGTCCAAAGCGGAACATACTGGCTTGACTCATAGAAAGTCTGATTTGCCTGATTTAAGTGATGGAAAGCCATTCCTGCGTAGAAATTTGTATATTCATCAAGAACGGAAAACCATAACAATCCAGCTGATACGTCAGCAAAAAGGAAATTAGGTCTGCTTACGTCATCGCTGGTTCCTTCGTAAACTCCACTGATAGGATTAATACCATCTCCAAACAATAGATCAGACTGACTGATCCTTCTTTGTGAGAAAGCACCTTCTGCTCCAATCACAAGAAAATGCGCTTTCTTTCTGTATCCACCCATTTTTTTGCTGTATGATGCAGATAATTTACCCTGAATGGTACCAAATCTGCTTGCTCCGGCCACATCGCCCATAAAAGCTCCACCAATTCCAAAGTAGTCTGTTCTTCCAACCGGCATCTTCTGATCATAAGATACAGAATAGGTATTATATGCATTGGATTTTAAAACAGGTGCCCACTGGTTTCTGTAGTTGGCTATGACTCGGGTGTTACAATTTGAAACACCTGTCAATGCCGGATTCAGATTCAGCGGTGACATGTAGAATTGAGAAAAATGGATATCCTGAGCAAAAATGGACAGGCTTATCGTAAGAAAACTAACTGTGAATAATATGTACCTAAGTTTTTTCATCGGTTCATGTATATTTTTCTTGAAATATTACTACGTACTCTGTAAGAGACGCTAAATTTAGTATTTATTTTAAAACATAAACAAGATATGCTTAAAAAAATTCCATTTTTTTGAATGCCTCCGGATAAGTATAAAAATAGCTGAACCGGATTAACTAGTAGATGCATAAAAACATCTCGATGCTGCCCATAAAATTAATGATCTTTTGAAAAAATCTGCTAAATTTTTGTAAAAAATGAAATGGAGAACTGATATAACCATAGAGGATTACCCTTTTGGCCTTGATTATGAAAATAAAATTTTCATGATCGGGTCTTGTTTTTCTGACCACATCGGCAGTTTGCTTAAAAGAAATAAATTCAATGTGTGGAAAAATCCACATGGTGTGATTTTTAATCCGATTTCCATTTTTAATCAAATGACTTATTTTTTGGATCCTGAAATATTGAATGAAAATCAATTAGAAGAAAATGACGGAATCTGGCATCACTTTGATTTTCATGGACAAATTTCAGGCACGGACAAATTTCAGGTTTTTCAGAAATTAAAAGTGGATATCATAAATTCAGCAAATTTCCTAAGGCAGGCAGATTTCCTATTTATAACCCTGGGTACGGCCAATGTATATACCAGAAATTCAACCGGCAAAATCGTGGCTAATAATCATAAATTTCCAATTGGAGAATTTAAAAAGCAACGATTATCAACAAATGAAATTAGCCTTGCTTTCGATCAGATAAAACCTCGTCTATTTGATTTGAATCCAAACCTGAAGATCATATTTACCGTCAGTCCCGTAAGGTATCTACGCGATGGTTTGATTGAAAATCAACGTAGTAAAGCGACCCTGTTACTTGCGATTGATTCGATGGAGGATAACAAAAATATTTTTTATTTCCCGGCTTATGAGATCTTTCAGGATGTGCTTCGTGATTATAGATACTATGCGGAAGATATGACCCATCCGTCCGGTCCTGGCGTGAGTTATGTGTGGGAATTGTTTAAGGATAAATTCTTTAATAAAGAAACGAAAACACTTCAGGCAAGAATAGAAAAGTTAGTACTATCTATGGAACATCGACCCATTCATCCGGATAGCAACAACCATCAGAAATTCAGGATTCAATTAATGAAAGATTGCGCACAAATTACTGAAGACTACCCATTTATTGATTTTTCAAATCAGTTGTTGAATTTAAGTTGATCGATAATTCCCGCAGATATTGCCAACTGTACCGGGTCAAAAAAGCTGTTTTGTCTTAAAACTATTGCTTGTAGAATTTTTCTGAATGACGCTCTTTTCCATTACTGGCATGGAGAAAATATAACCCGGGCATTAGATCATCTACTGAGATCTCAAATTCGGTTCGCAGAGAATTTTCAACATTCTTCACCTGGCTGATAAGTTGTCCGTTTTGATTAATGATCGCATATTTTATAGCTGAATCACTTGCCGATTGTTGTGTGATCAATTTATTACTTACAAGATTTGCTTTGAGGCTGAACAGATCTTTGCTCATTGAAGACAGCAATTGAATGTTTGAAGTATTTGGCTGTAGCACTAGTTTGCTTGTATCTCCACCGTCTCCTGAAGTATTATTTGAGGCATTTGCTGCGATACCTGCGGCATAGATCGTTATTTCTTCTGTTGCATCTGAAGGGGCGGTCCAACTGACTTCGAAAGTGTTAGAAGTTCTTGGAGAAGCATGTTCCACATAATCTGCACCATTCAGGTCGATCAACTGAAATCCGGTGGGTACATTATCAAAACTACCTGCATTTTCGTTACTGGAATTTAAAACAACAGTCTGAAATCCAAAAACGGATGGATTTCCAGTCGTAGTCGTTTCATATCTGAGTGTATACATTTTTCCGGGGTCATAACTGTCAACCTGGTTTGCTCCATCAAACATGCTTACATGGAGCTCAGGTGAAAAACTGCCTGAAGAATGACAATTCATACACATGCCGCTGCTGATTGGTGAACCTGTTTTATCATGGCCCCTGTTTGCCGGGCCGTTTTTAAATGAGCTTACAAGCACTATAAGACTTAAGACAGATAAAGAGAATACGAATGCTTTTTTCATAACAAGTTTTTAAGTGATTCAACCAAAAAAACAAATTGTATCTGGTATGGTTCACAAGTCATTGAAAATATTAAAAAAAAAGGTCGCCAACTTGTTAGAAGGCGACCTTTTATCTTAAAGTTGCATTGTTATTATTAGCATTAGTCTTCCAGACTATGAATTACCAATCCACTTCGCAATTTTGGCTCAAACCACGTTGTTTTTGGTGGCATGATATTTCCGGAATCCGCGATGTTGATCAATTGTTGCATGGACACAGGAAATAAAGCAAAAGCAACCTCATTGTCTCCATTATCAACTCGTTTGGATAATTCTTTCAATCCTCTGATTCCTCCAATGAAATCAATTCTCTTGGATCTTCTTAAATCCTTGATATCCAAAATGGGATCCAGAATTGTTTTGGTCAGAATAGTTACATCCAGAACGCCAATTGGATCATTATCGTCATAGGTCCCTTCTTTTGCTTCAAGAGCGTACCATTCATTGTCAAGGTACATCCCCATTTCATGTAATTTGCCAGGCTTATAGATTTCACCTCCATTATTTCTAACATTGAAATGCTCAGAAACTTTAGAAAGGAATTCTTCTTTAGAAAGGCCATTCAAGTCCTTAACTACCCGGTTATAATCAATGATCCTTAACTGATTGTCAGGAAAATGAACCACTAAGAAATAGTTATATTCCTCATTTCCGGTATGCTTAGGATTATTGTCTCTTTTTTCTGCGCCTACCAGGGCTGCAGCAGCTGTTCTGTGATGACCATCTGCTACATAGGTGAAGGGTACTTTTTTGGCGAAAAGTTCAGTTAGATTACTGATCATTTCATCATTATCGATCACCCAAAAATGATGTCCGAAGCCATCTTCAGCCGTGAAATTATATTCTGGATCCTTACCCTCAACCACTTCTTTGATGATTGTATCAATTTCGCTCACTGCCGGATAGGCAAAGAAAACGGGTTCGATATTGGCATTATTTACTTTGATATTCACCATTCTGTCCTGTTCTTTGTCAGGTCTGGTCAACTCATGTTTTTTGATAATGTCATTCAGGTAATCATCAGTTGAAGCACCTGCAACCAGGCCATATTGAGTGATTCCATCCATGGTCTGTGCATAGATGTAATACATCTCTTTTTCATCCTGAATCAAGGTTCCGTTTTTCTGAAAATCCTGAAAATTGCTCAATGATTTATTATACACTTCATCTGAATGTTCGTCATATCCGATCGGAAAATCGATTTCAGCACGGGTGATATGCAAAAGAGAATTTGGATTCCCTTCTGCCATTTTTCGTGCTTCATCAGAACTCATTACATCGTACGGCAGACAAGCTACCTTTTCTATCAGATCCTTTGGAGGTCTGATCCCCTTAAAGGGTTTGATTTTAGCCATGTTTAATTTACTTTATAGGTTGTTACGCCGTTTTTCAAAAAACCAACGATCTGATTGGCTGATGCCAAACCAGCATTGATATTAGCCTCAGCTGTTTGTGCGCCCATCTTTTTTGGTGTAAAAAAGACCCTGTCAGAATATTTTTGTTCGAAAGTTTCCCTTGCATCCGGAGCAATGTCAGACAAATAACCAATGTCATTTCTATCTTCCATCAATTTTAACAAACCATCTTCATCAACAACTTCTTTTCTTGCAGTATTTACCAAAGTACCATTTTGCGGCATCAAATTCAACAGATTATAATTGATGCTGTTTTTGGTCTTATCATTTGCAGGGATGTGCAGTGAAATATACTGACATTTTTCATATAAAGCCTCTACAGAATCCAAGGCAGTTACACCGTCTTTCTCAATAGAGCTCTTGTCTACAAAAGGATCAAAAGCGAAAATTTTCATTCCAAAACCCTTAGCGATATTTCCGACCAATCTACCGACATTACCATAGGCATGGATCCCCAGGTTTTTATCCTTCAGTTCAGTACCGGCTTTCCCGCTGTATTTGTTTCTAGCTTTCAATACCATCATGCCCAGTGCAAGTTCTGCAACTGCATTTGAGTTTTGACCGGGTGTATTCATTACTGTTACACCTTTTTCAGTAGCGGCAGCCAGGTCTACATTATCATAACCAGCTCCTGCGCGGACAACAATTTTTAATTGTTTGGCAGCATCCATCACTTCACGAGTTATTTTATCACTACGTATGATAATTGCATCAACATCAGCTACTGCTGCTAAAAGTTCACTTTTATCATTATAATTTTCCAGCAAAGCCAATTCGTAATTTGCTTGCTCAATAATTTCTCTAATGCCATTCACCGCTTCAGGGGCAAAGGGTTTTTCTGTGGCTATTAAAACTTTCATTTTATTGTTTTTTATTATTTATTAATGTTTTGCTTCAAAATCCTTCATAGCCTGAACTAAAGCCTCTACACTTTCTTTTGGCAATGCATTGTAAGTAGAAGCTCGGAAACCTCCAACATCTCTATGTCCCTTGATTCCAATCATGCCTCTGTCTGAAGCGAATTTGAAGAAATCGTCATTCAGATCTTTGTATGCATCTTCCATTACAAAACAGATGTTCATTAAAGAGCGATCAGCAGCGTCCTTAACTGTCGGTGTGAATAATTTATTTCTGTTAATTTCATCATATAGCAGATTACCCTTTTCCTCATTCATTTTTTGCATGGTTTTCACGCCACCCAGACCATCAATCCATTTAAGGGTCTGTAAAGCAGCAAAAATCGGCATTACAGGAGGAGTATTGAACATAGACCCTTTTTTGATATGGGTTCGGTAGTCAATCATCGTTGGGATCTGTCTTTCCACTTTACCCAGAATATCTTCTCTTACAATAACAAATGTTACACCGGAGGGAGCCAGGTTCTTCTGTGCACCACCATAGATTATACCATATTTTGATACGTCCACTGGTCTTGAGAAAATATCTGAAGACATATCTGCTACCAGGGTTACCGGTGAGTCAAGGTCCTCCTTAATTTCAGTTCCGAAGATCGTATTATTCGTTGTGATGTGAAAATAGTCTGCATCTGTAGGAATATTATACCCTTTAGGCAGATAGGAATAGGTTTTATCAGCAGAGGATGCCACCTCCACCACTTCTCCGAATAATTTAGCTTCTTTCATGGCTTTATTAGCCCAGGTTCCTGTATTCAGGTAAGCAGCTTTTTTCTGAAGAATATTAAAAGGGATCATGTAAAATTGTGAGCTGGCACCTCCTCCAAGGAATAGTACCTCATATCCTGCAGGAATGTCCAGCAATTTCTTAAATAAATCCTGTGCATCATCCATTACAGACTGGAATTCTTTACTTCTGTGAGAAATACTCAGCAAGGAAATACCTGATCCATAGAAGTCAGTAATAGCATTTTTTGTTTCTGTCAAGGTTACTTCAGGTAAAATTGAAGGGCCAGCGTAAAAATTATGTTTTTTCATATGAGAAGTTTTAAAAATTTAATCAAAGAATTTAATCGAAATATTGGTCAGTTCCAAATAAAATTTTAACCAAACAAATGTAAACATTTGCAGGTTAATTTAAAAATATCTTATAGACAAAAGGGTCTGATTTAAAAGTATTTCAGACAAGATGTAAGCTCATAGAATCCAGGCACTCCATTATTTGTTCAATTTGTCCACAGATATCAGCGTACATAATTGAAAAACAATCATATAAATACAAAAATATTATAAATATTTAAATAATGCCAGCGATTGCTTTTATCAAGACTTAATATAAAATGGCAATTTGACGATATTGGCTTTTCTTTGTTTTTTACCAAAATCTATCAGGATCACATTTCCTGGAGCTGCAAAAGATTTTTTTACATATCCCATACCAATTGGTACATCCAGCGAAGGCGATTGAGAACCTGAAGTCACAATACCGATCACATTCTTATCCTGATCCATGATTTGATAGTCTTTTCGGGGGATCCTTTTATCCTCCAGAATAAATCCAACCAGTTTTTTAGTCAGCCCCTCATGTTTCTGTGCGATCAATTGTTCTTTTGAAGGGAAATCGGCATCTTTCGTCAATTTTGTGATCCAGCCCAAACCGGCCTCTAGCGGAGACGTCGTGTCACTCAGATCATTTCCATACAAACAATAGCCCATTTCCAGCCTTAGTGTGTCCCTGGCACCCAAACCTGCAGGTTTAACGCCTGTTGACTTCTTTGTAGCAAAAATAGCGTCCCAGATCGCAGGCATATGCTCGCTTCTGACATATAATTCAAATCCTCCTGAACCCGTGTAACCCGTAGCAGATATAATCACGTTTTCAATTCCGGCAACAGTCCCTGTAATAAATTTGTAAAATGGAATGTTTTCCACAAGTTCATCTGTTAGCATTTTTAGTAATGCTGTTGCATTTGGACCCTGTACCGCCAGAATCCCATAATTATCTGATTCATTAATTAACGAAATGTCCGCTGGTTTAAATTTGGAGATCCAATCCCAGTCTTTTTGCATGTTGGAAGCATTTACAACCAACATGTACCGCTGATGGTCTTCAGGAACATCTTCGTCATCCAGCCTGTAAAGGATGAAATCATCAACTATCCCACCCTGATCATTCGGGAAACATGAATACTGAGCATCCCCGACACTTAGTCGGGCCGCATTATTTGTACTGATACGCTGAATGAAATCAACTGCATTCTTACCTTGTACAATAAATTCCCCCATATGAGAAACATCAAATACACCGACATTTTCCCGCACATTTAAATGTTCTTCAGTAATTGTAGTATATGAAATCGGCATTTCATATCCGGCAAATGGGTGCATTTTTGCATTTAATGCCACGTGTTTATCGTAAAGTTCTGTCTTTTTCGTCTCCATTATAAATCAATTACGCTTTTTAATATAGTCTAATTATGTTCAATAAATAATTTTTACCGATTCCATGATATCTCCTATTTGAATATCATGAACGGTCTTCATTCCCTTTTTTACCTTTCCGAATATGGTATAATTTCCATCCAGGTGCAAAGTGGCCGAATGTGTAACAAACCATTGGGATGACTCCGTATGATTTCCTGCAGAGGCCATTCCAACGAATGCTTCATCGTCATAGTTTAACATGCTCAATTCTGAACGAATCGTATAATCCAGACTTCCCCAGCCATCACCCCGGCTACAACCGGTCTGAATGACAAAATTGGGTACCACCCGGTGAAAACGTTTTCCTTCAAAATAGCCCTTTTCAGCCAAGTCCACAAAATTCACAACAGATGCCGGAGCATTATTTTTAAGAAGTAAAATTTCAAAGTTTCCTTTATTAGTTTCAATAATGGCTTTGGCATTGTCAGAAAGCCTGTCAAAGATCTTCCAGTTGATCGGATGATTATATCCGATCAAATTTGGTTTGAATTCAGTTTTGTTGAGCCAGGCTTCGAGTTTAAGGATCTCGTTATATATCTCGATATCAGCAGGTAGTAACAGTTTGTTTTTTGCGGCCGTTATGAATTCAAGGTTCTCATATTCACTTTTTAGTTCAAAAGAACAATTCTTAAAACCGATGGCCCCCAATGCGATCATGCCAACATCCCCACTCTCAAAAGCCTGACGAATCATCATAGCCGTATTCGCTTTGAACTTTCCAAATTGATATCGATTCATGACTTCTTCCAGATCCTTTCTTTCAATCAGTTTATTCAGTGCTTCTACTGCGGCTATTCTGGCTGGTAATTCATTCGAATCAAAACCGGCCGTCTTTATTAAGTCGATTGACTCAAGGTCATTTCCAAGCGCCAGGATATAAGCTGCCTTTTCATAAGGATCACTGCTGGATTCAATGTTTCTTCGGACATCCCACAAACTGGCAGATTTTGTTTTGCTAAAATATATCGGAACATGTTTAATGATCGCTTCATATATCTTGCTCTTCACCTGCCAACGAAGATCTCCTTTTGCATATTTTCTGTAGATGATAACATCATTGGGCTGGCCGTTGTCAACCAGAAACTGAGCGGCTGTGGAGGCAATATGAATATTTGGGTCCTTTGTTTTTTCCAATACAGTTTCAACTACATCAATATAAGTGAAACGACCCAGATTCCTGATGATATTAACTTTTATGCGGTAGTCACCCTTATTGTTTAATTCAGTGAGTAAAGAAGGAAGGATTTCTGCATCTCCAGTTATTCCAAGCGCAAAAGCCAAATCCATTTTCAAGCTTGGATCCGTTTCTTTTTGAAAGGTTCTGTTCAACCTGAACGTATATTTTTTCAGATCGAGATCTTTAGCTCTTTTGATATAAGCACCTGCAATTAATCTGACATTTTTTGGATATATATCGCCACATAAGAATTCCATCATTCTTTCAGTTCCTTTTTCGTCTGTCAACCCCCTGAGTGAATAATTAAAAATTGCTTTTGCCTGCCCAAATAAAAGTAAAGTATCCGTCGGTCTGTAGGTACTCACGGTTGCAAGCGAGTTCAGATACGATTCTTCTGCACAATGCCCTACCGCCGAAAGGATTGCTGCATTGGTTGAATTGTTGGCCGATAAGGTGTCTATGGAATTGAATGCATTGATCAGGGATTCCTGGGCTTTTTCATTTTTTAATTGACCCAGAGCAAAAGCAGCAGCGGTACGGACTACCGGAATATTATCATCCAGTAAAGGTAAAAGGGAATCGAGGGATTCCTGGTTTTTAATGGAACCAAATGCCATCGCAGCGGCATAGCGGTAACTGGGATCAACATGTTTTAAAAACAGATACAGACTGTCCAGTTCCTGTTTGTCCTGCAGGTTAATAACTTGTCTGTATACAGGGTCTTTTAAATCTAGTTTTACAAGGGTTATTTCATTGTTTTGCGGAGGCAAACAACTTGCCAGAAACCCTGCTACAAAAAGGAAAAGTACAAATTTTTTCATTTATGATTATTTACCAGTTGACTTGTCTGACATTCATTATTGTTAAAATTAGCCCTTAATAAACAATACGAGAAACCGGGGTATTCAGATTAATGTATGCTGACTTTTTAAAAACGGTAATTACAGATGCGATAGTTTACACTTATGCACCGAAGCAAAACTAAGCATTTTTTATTTATTTTTTGTTTTTGAAGTGGGAATAGACTTAATCGATTTATACCTGATAATTGTAAAATGATCTGAATGATTAACTGTAAGTACGGGGTCCCCAAGCTGCTTGTTGTAAATATTAATAAACTTTGTTAAAAAATGCCCTGTCCGACTTATTTGTGGACTTTCGTTTTTTTTGTGGAATAATGTTACTGGGTTGCCCTAAGATCTAAGGTGATCACAATTTTTTTTTGAAGTAGAATGGTATTAAACATATGAAGTTATAGAACTAAAACTGATCATAAGCAGCATAATTTTGAACGATGTCGTTAGTAATTAGAAGTTAAGATAGTTTTTGGAGCCAAATATTCCGTTTATTTTAATGTGTGAAACTAAAAGTGAGGGTTGAAGAATTTTTCATTTTAATTTTCATATGCACCGGGTGAGTAAAAGCATAATAAAATCCAATCCAGAAAAGAATAATTGATGGGAAAAAAAAGGAAATTATTATTTGATTATTCAAGATATGAAACCGGGAGTAACTTTGAAAAAGTCTGCAAAATTGATTTGATTCAATGGAATGAATATCAGGTAGGATTGAAATAAAATGAATTAATCAAATTTTTGAAAGTCAGTTCTTTACGGGACCTTATTTCAATTATTTAAACCCGGGGTTTAAAAAGTTTATTTTTGACTGATTTTACATTAGTGATTTTAAACTTTGTAAGGCTATTGGATTTTTTGATAAACCAATAATTTTCCCTAACATTGTACACTTTTAAATTGTAACAAAAATTAAGTTTTCTGTACCTGAATATTTGAATTCAAATGCGGGGGCAGTTTTTTTTATATGTATAGCAATAATGACTTACAAAATATAAATTTAAATAGTATGGTAAAAAAGATACTTTTTTTATGCCTTTTGGTATTTACGGGTATGACTACTGCGATTGGACAGACTTCTTTGGAAGGGTCCATTTCTGACAAAGAAACGGGTGAACCAATTCTTTTTGGAACAGTGGCTATTTACAAGGGTGAATCCCTTGTCACTGGAACGGAGACTGATTTGGATGGAAACTATTTTCTTTCCACAATTGACCCGGGAACGTATAACCTTGAAGTGAGTTATGTGGGTTACACCACAATGAGACAGACAGGTGTTATCGTAAAAGCAGGTAAAGTTAACAGAATCAATTTTGAAATTTCACAAGAAGGTATTTTGATGGAAGAGATCGTCATCAGTGAATACAAAGCTCCTTTGATCGAACTTGATCAAACGACTTCTGGTGGAATGGTAACTTCAGAGAAGATTAAAAACCTGCCCTCAAAAAGTGTAAATGCAATCGCATCTACAACTGCAGGTTTATCTTCAGTTGACGATGGCGCGATATCAGTAAGGGGTTCCAGAACGGATGCCACTGCATATTACGTGGATGGTATCAGGGTAATGGGACTTGTTCCACAGTCTGAGATCGATCAGATGCAGGTAATCACCGGAGGTATGGAAGCGAAATATGGTGACGTAACGGGTGGTTTGATATCCATAACCACTAAGGGGCCTTCTCCTAAATTTTCAGGAGGACTTGAGGCAGAGACCTCTCAATTTCTTGATCCATATGGTTACAACTTATTGAGTGCATATTTGTCCGGACCAATTTATAAAAGAGAAGGTGAATCCCTAATTGGATTCAGATTTTCAGGACAATATCTCCAACAATTGGATGACAACCCATCAGCTGTTGGTGTTTACAGACTGAGCGAAGATAAAATCCAGGCTTTGGAAGCTGAACCAACCGTGGCTTTTGGAGGTTCTGTAATACCAAGTGGTACTTTCTTAAGTAATTCTGACATTGGTAATATCGTAGATGAGGCAACGGGTGAAAGAGATGGATCCACGCTGAAATATAGTCCAAATGAGGACAGATGGGGGATAGACCTTACGGGAAAGATTGATGCCAAAATAAGTAAAAATATCGATGTATCACTTTCAGGAAGTTATGCTAATAGTAAGAATCGATTCACACCAGGAGGTTGGGGTTTAGCGAACTGGACACATAATCCATATACCTATAATAACAGATACAGAGGTAATTTCAGGATAAGACATAAATTAGGGGCACAAGGTGCCGGAAGCAACAGATCTATAGAAGAAAAGGCAAATTCGTCTGCTTCCCTGATCAGAAATGCATATTATACCATTCAAGTGGGAATTGAAAAAGTACAAGGGAGAACAGAGGACCTTACGCATGAAGACAGATTTTTCAATTATGGCTATTTTGGTAAAACAGATAGAGAATGGACTGATGTAATTGATGTAGTTGATACCGCAACATGGGAAGGTAATCCGATCCAGATGCCATGGGGGCAATGGTTTGACTTTGTGGGATACAGAGAAGAAGTTGGAGATTTCACAGCTGATGAAAACATCAATACGACTCTAAATAAATACAATGACATAAATGGTAGATTATATAGCTCCACAAGTGTTATTTGGGATGATCTATACAGCAATGTCGGACAAGTATATAACAGCTCTTCTAAAAGTGAAGCGGAAATCCTGAGTATGAATTTCACATTTGGAATGGACTTTCTGCCAGGTGGAAGTAGGGCAGGTCGACATAATATCCAATTTGGATTAACCTATGAGCAAAGGACTTCAAGGTATTGGCAGATTGCTCCACAGAGATTGTGGGAGGTTGCCAGATTATATGCAAATGACAGACACATCATTGGTGTTGACACAGATGACGTGATCGGTCAAATTGATGATCCTTTTGGCCTTGGATATTCGTTCAATAAATACAATACAAAAATAGTTGATAATCCTGATTTACTGTTTTATAAAAAAGTAAGAGAAGTAACAGGTCAGACTTTACATGATTATGTGAATGTTGACGGTTTGAATCCTGCGGATCTGAATATTGATATGTTCTCTGCAACAGAATTGAACGATAATGGATTGTTGTATTATTATGGTTATGACTATCTGGGAAATCCTTCAAGCAGCAATACGAATTTTAACAGCTTTTTTGGGGCGGAAGGACGAAAGACTTTCCCGGTAGGTGCTAATATGCCAATATACGGTGCAGCTTATATTCAAGATAAATTTTCATATAAAGATATCATCTTCCGATTGGGTTTAAGGGTTGATTATTATGATGCCAATACTTCAGTGTTGAAAGATCCATATGCATTATATGAAATAGAAGATGCAAGTGCGTTTTACGACAGAACAGGCATTACACAACCTTCATCAATTGATGATAACTATAAGGTTTATGTTGATGGAGAAGAATCAGATGGTATTGTAGGATTCAGATCAGGAGATCAATGGTTCCTTCCTAATGGAACCTCAACTGAAGGAAATGTCTTATTTGCTGGTAAATTGGTTTATCCATCCTACGTAGGCAAAGCAGGAACTGCAACTGAAAGGATTCTTGATATTAAAGATCCTCTGTTTGAATATGAAACATCTTTTGAGGATTATACACCTCAGTATAACTACATGCCTAGAATCGCATTCTCATTCCCAATATCTGATGAGGCTGGATTTTTTGCACATTATGACGTAACTGTACAGCGACCACAATCCAGTACCATTGCGACCGCAAGAGATTATTATTATTTTGAAGATAATGTTATTGGAATCTTTGGAAATCCAAATTTGAAACCTGAGAGAACGGTGGATTATGAGGTTGGTTTCCAGCAAAAACTAACAGCATCATCTGCGTTGAAAGTTTCTTCCTATTATAAGGAATTAAGAGATATGATCCAATCAAGGATCTATCCACACCTTCCTGCACCTGTTAATAGTTATGAAGGTTATGACAATATTGATTTTGGAACGGTTAAAGGTTTCTCGTTTTCTTATGATTACAGAAGAACCGGAAATCTGGAATTCCAGGTGGCTTATACGCTTCAATTTGCAAATGGTACAGGATCTAATGCAAATTCATCAAGAGGAATTAACAACCGTGGTAATCTGAGATATCTTATTCCTTTATCCTATGATGAGAGACATAGAATCTCAACTGTAATTGATTACAGATACGCGGGAGGAAAGAGATATAACGGACCAAGCATTGCCGGATATAATATTTTTGAAAATGCTGGTGTGAATATGCTGATTACTGCAGTCTCAGGAAGACCTTATACCAGAACATTTAATCCACAACCATTTGGAGGTTCAGGGTTCCTTGGATCAATTAATGGAGCAAGATTGCCATGGTATTTCAATATCGATTTGAGAGCTGACAGGGATTTCAACATTAAAAATAAAGCATTTGTCAATGTTTACTTCAGGGTACAAAACCTGCTTAACATTAAGAATGTACTCGGTGTATATAGTGTAACGGGTTCTGCTGAAGATTCAGGATACCTGGTTTCACATTTTGGACAAGATAGATTGAATGATGTAGAAGCAACTGGAAGGCCAGTTGATAACTTTCTTGACATGTACTCATGGAGATTACTTGCTCCGGGCTTCTATTCAAGTCCAAGAAGAATGTACATAGGAGCGACTGTAAGTTTTTAAGATTGGAAATTGATAGAATATTAGACTGATAATCGAAAATAATAAATATGAAGATTGAAAATAATAAATCATTGTTTTTGCTGGTGCTGATCTTTATGATTGGCAATGTGGCATTTGCACATATAAATCCAAAGCAAAAAGAAGGGAAAAAGATTAATACAACGATCAATTTCAGGGAGGATTGTACGCCTCCCAAGTCACAGATCGACCAAAGTGTAAACAATGTAAGATCCAGATTAACCTCTGGAGGAGATGTTTGGTGGGATCAGGAAGATGGTAAATATGTAGTTCCTATTCCATCTCCGGGTGAACCTGAAGTATCTTCCATTTTTGCAGGTGCTGTGTGGATCGGTGGAACAGATAATGCTGGTAATCTAAAATTGGCTGCGACAACTTATCGAGATGGTAATAATCTTGACTTTTATTCAGGACCACTGGATGATAATGGGTTAACTGATCTTGAAGTATGTCTTGATTGGGACAGATTCTTTAAAGTAGAAGGAGCCAATATTGACAAGCATATCAGAAATTATAAAAAAGCAGAGAATGCAGGCGAACCGTATGAGTGCGATTCCATTCCGGATGATGTTAAGTACTGGCCTGGAAGAGGAAATGAATTCTTTACCGAGAAATTTGATTTTGAGCTTCCTGATAATATTCAGGGCTTAGGTTCTTTCAGGGATATCGATGAAGATGGATACTATGAGCCTTGTGACGGAGAATATCCGATCATTGAGATCAGAGGTTGTCCGGACGATGTTTATCCGGATGAAATGTATTTCTGGATCTACAATGATGCTGGTGGAGTTCATAGTCAGTCTCTTGGAGATAAGATACAAATGGAGGTTCAGGTTCAGGCATTTGCCTGGGCAACAAATGATGAGATAAATGATATGACATTCCAAAGATACAAGTTGATCAACAGAGCGATCAGTGATATCAGAGATTGTTATTTTGCAATGTGGATTGACCCGGATCTTGGTTGTCATACTGATGACTATATCGGATCTGTTCCTGAAAATGACCTGATGTATGTATACAACCAGGATTAACTGGACGGAACCGATGGTTGTACTTGCGATGGTGGGGTAAATACTTATTGTGACAGAGTTCCAATACTTGGAGTAGATTATTTCAGGGGACCTCTGGCACCAAGAATTTTTGATGATAATGGCGAAGCGACAATCACGCCTATGATCGGAGAAGAAGGGGATACCATCGTAGAATTGGGTATGACATCTTTGGTCTATTATAATAATGGTGGAATTGGTTCACATCCAAATGCCACAACTGACCCTGATTTTGCACAAGAATATTACAACTACCTGAAAGGTCAGTGGAAGGATGGAACAGCCATTACGTATGGAGGTTCAGGATTTAATCTTGGAAGTGAAGATTCCATTAAATATGTTTTCCCTGATGAACCTAGTGATCAGAATGGCTGGTCCATGTTCCAGGAGCAATTAGGATTTGGGGACAGAAGAACGATTCAGGCAACTGGTCCATTCTTATTGAAGCCGGGTGCGATCAACGAATTGATCATTGGTGTGCCTTGGGTACCAAACCAATTATATCCTGCGCCAGATCTTGATGAATTACTTGTTGCTGACGAATTGGCTCAAACCTTGTTCGATAACTGTTTCCAGTTACAAGACGGACCGGATGCACCGGATATGGATATCGTTGAATTGAACAGAGAACTGGTATTGGTATTATCCAATGATTCTCTAGTTTCAAATAACGCCTTTGAGCAGTATGTTGAAAAAGGATTGAAAATCAGCGAAGACGATACTGAAGACATCAATTATATTTTTGAAGGATATCAGATTTATCAATTGTCAAGTGCCAATGTAACGGTTCAGGAATTAGATCAGTTTGAAAAAGCCAGATTGATATTCCAGGTGGATGTTAAAAATGATGTTACAACCTTGTATAACTGGAAATCATTTACGAATCCAAGTGTAAATGGTGGAAGTGAGATCATTTTCACTCCGGAACAAAAAGTGTCTGGTTCCAATAAGGGTATCAAGCATATATTTAAGGTGAAAGAAGATCAGTTTGCTTCTGAGGACAGAAGAATTGTGAATCATAAACCTTATTATTTCCTTGCATTAGCATATGGTTTTAATAACTGGGATGAGTTTAACCCATCCAGTAGTTCTGGTCAGAGAGAGCCTTATTTCCCTGGTAGAAAGAACATTAAAACCTATACTGGTATTCCAAGGCCTTTAGCTTATACCAATCTTAATGTTAATGTAGGAGATGGCGTACCGGTTAAAAAACTGGACGGAATGGGTACGGGAGATAATTTCGTGATACTTGAAGAAGGAGAACACATGCGTATATTGAATGGTGAAGCAGCGAATACTTCATTGTCATATGTTGCAGGTGCAGGACCGATTAAGATAGAGATTTATAATCCTATGGGTGTTATGAACAAAAAATTCAAATTGGAACTCTTCGACGAAGACATGTCCAATGATGAATTTGATGATAATGTAAGATGGAAGCTTACTGATGATTTTGGAAATACACATGTTTCAGATACAATTATCAATGTAACCAATCAGCAGATCATTTATGGTGAAGGTTTCGCAGTTACCGTTGATCAGGTTGGCAAACCAGGTACATTGGCAGATGAAACAAATGGTGTGATCGGTTCAAGTTTGGAATATGCGATTGCAGATAGTGTAAATTGGTTCAGAATGATCCGTGATGACATGGGATACGTGGTTCAGGGACAGGATTTGACCAATTTCCTCAAAACAGGAGAAGGTGAGTTTGATAATGAGTATGATCCTGAAAGAGTGTATAGCAATATTGGTGCAGCACCATTTGTACCTTTCTGGTTGACTGATTTCCAGGATGGTAATTATGTTACACCGGCATACAAAGAAAATAAAGGACATGATATCGTAAGAAAAGTGAACGGTAATAAATTTGAGAAACTTTATGACCGGGATGGTAGATTGAACAACGTAGATATTGTATTTACCAGCAATAAAGAATTGTGGAGTCGATGTGTGGTTGTTGAAGCTGCAACAAGCGAATATCTTGCATTTGGAGAAACAGAAGGAGATAATACAATTCAGTTTGATCTTCGGGCTGCAAATTCAGTTGGAAAAGATGATACAGATGGTGACGGAAGACCGGATGAAGACGGTGATGGTGTTGGTATGGGTTGGTTCCCGGGTTATGCCGTTGATGTTGAAACAGGTCAAAGGTTAAATGTTTTCTTTAGTGAAAACTCAACTTATGGTGGAAATGAGGCGATTGATACGATGTTTAGCACCGGAACAGGTGTTGGACGTGATATGATGTTCAATCCGACTTCAGATGATATCATTCCTTATCCTGGAGATGATGGTTCAATTCCTTTCACAATGTGGAATGCTGCATTTGGAGGACAACATTTTGTGTATGTAGCAAATACGACTTATGACGAATGTGTTGAATTACGAGAAGGACTTTCAAATCCACAGAAAACGAAAAAAGCGCAAGTTTTGAAATTTGTAACGTGGGCTGGTCTTGTGATGGCAAATCCTGAAACGGAGATGTGGTCATATAAGGATGGTTTGATTCCTAATGATGTAAAAATTCAGATCAGGATCTCAAATCCCCACACAGTTCATTCAATGAGTGGTGAAAACACTGGATACGGATCATACGAATTTGATCTTACTGGTTTGGAAGCAGATCCTGTCGTAACAGATGGGGAAGAAAATCCATTGAGTATGGTGAACGTAGCTCCGAATCCATATTATGCTTATTCTCCGTACGAAACTTCTCAATTTACACAAAGGGTGAAAATCACGAATTTGCCTGGAAGTTGTACGGTAACAATTTTCTCACTGGATGGTAAATTTGTCAGACAGTTTAAGAGAGATGAAGTTGGAATTGATTACAAGGCGAGCGGACGATCCAACCCAGCAAATACACAGGGTCAGATCTATCCTGACATTGAATGGGATTTGAAAAACAGCAGGGGTATTCCAATATCCAGTGGTGTATATCTGATCCACGTCGTTTCTGAAGATCTGAATGCTGAAAGGACTATCAAATGGTTCGGAATTAACAGAAAGTTTGATCCGACTGGTCTTTAATAAATGCAATTTAAAAATCTAAAGTTTGATGAGACTTTTAAAAATTAGACAAATGAAAAATAGAATATTAAGCATAATGATTTTGGTTTTCTTTGCTGCTGTTGCCTTTGCCGGAAATCCGGACAGACAAGGAGAAGCAGGTGCAGGTGAATTATTATTCAACCCATGGGCTGCCAGTGCAGGTCTTCATAGTTTGAATACTTCTTCTATTTCAGGTGTTGAAGCCATGCGCCTCAATGTTGCCGGAATGGGAAGAGGATTTGACAAAACTTCTTTATACCTGAGTAATACCCGTCTATATGTTGGTTCCGAATTGCAGTTAAATGCTTTTGGATTGGTCCAAAATATCAGTGAATCAAGTTCACTGGGTGTAAGTCTGGTAGCAGTTGATTTTGGGGATATTCCTATCACAACGTTCGACCTTCCGGAAGGAACGGGTGGTACTTTCTCACCAGGGTTTTATCACTTGGGTGTTGGGTATGCATATACTTACCAAAATAAAATTGCTGTTGGTGTATTATTCAGAACGATCGTTGAGTCACTTAATGATGTTTCAGCGTTTGCTTTCGCCATTGATGCAGGTGTAAGTTATGTAGCTGGTGAAAAGGATAATTTCAAATTGGGTGTTTCGCTGAGAAACATTGGAACTCCAATGAGTTTTGGGGGAGAAGGACTATCTTTTATTGGTGAAAATCCTGTTGGGGCTTCACAATATCAACTGACCTTTAATCACAGAGCTTCCAGCTTTGAATTACCATCTGTTTTGAATATTGGTATTTCCTATGATTTTTATTTAGCTCCTAAAAGTTATATAAGAACCATTGGTAATTTCACTTCCAATGCATTTTCACTTGATCAAATTGGGGTTGGTGCGGAATTTACTTTCAATAAGCTGATCACTGCAAGAATTGCCTATAAATATGATTTGGGTAATGAATTGTTGGATGACCAAAATATATATACTGGCTTAGCAACTGGATTTTCTGTTCAGGTCCCTCTTAAAAAAGGAAGTAACAGAAATATTTCACTTGATTATGCATACAGAACTACAAATCCTTTCCGTGGAACACACAATTTTGGTGTGAGAATGGAAATTTGATTTATTTAGAAATACGATATAAAATGTTTTAAAATGGCGTTCCTGTCTTATGGCAGGAACGTTATACATTTAAAGCTGTTACTTTTTATCGTTTAATTGAACTTTTTTTAAACAATAGATATTATTAGAGACACAAGTCTTATTTTCCAAAGCTGTGCCTTTGGAATTTTTTAATTTGAAGAATACGTAAAATTCATAATATGGGAGGTTTTAATTATATGACTAAGGAAGGTTATAAAAAGATCGTCAAGGAACTTGATGAATTGAAAACCAGTGGACGGAAAGCAGCGGCTGATGCAATTGCTGAAGCCAGGGAAAAAGGGGATCTTTCTGAAAATGCTGAATACGATGCGGCTAAAGATGCTCAGGGAATGCTTGAGATGAAAATAAATGATCTGGAGATCGTACTTTCTACGGCAAGAGTCATTGATGAAAGTGAATTAGATAATTCAAAAGTTGTCATCCTGACTAAAGTAACGATTAAAAATGTTAAAACAGGAATGGAGGTTAGTTATAAACTCGTTTCTGAAACTGAGTCAAATCTCAAGGAAAAAAAGATTTCTGTAGGTTCACCAATCGGAAAGGGATTATTAGGTAAAAAAGTCGGTGATATTGCTCAGATCCATACACCAAATGGACCAATTGATTTTGAGATCGTTGATATCTCATTTTAAGCAGTAAACTATTTCAAACTGGTTTTGGTTAGATTATTATTTGTTTTCAGATGAAGCATTTCTGGGGATTAATTGATATTTTTAATGTTACTTATTTTAGTGGACTATTAAATATTGAACAATGGGTAGTATTTTTACAAAAATCATCAAACAAGAAATACCTTCCTATAAAGTAGCAGAAAATGAAAAATTCTATGCTTTTCTGGATATCTTTCCATTAGTGAAAGGGCATACACTTGTTATTCCTAAAAATGAAATTGATTATGTTTTTGATCTTGATGATGAACTATTGGGTGAAATGATGGTCTTTTCAAAGCGGGTTGCAAAAGCAATAGGTAAAGTGATTGAATGTGATAGGGTGGGTGTGACTGTGATCGGTTTGGATGTGCCCCATGCACATATTCACCTCATCCCTATAGACTCAGTGGATGATATGAATTTTTCCAATAAAAAACTTGAACTCAGTAAGGATGAATTTATGAAAATCGCAGAAAGTATAGCTTCGAATTTTGAGTAAAGTTGATGCATATAAAAAAAAAGGCCCTGGAAAAACATTTCTTCAGGGCCTTTTTTATTTGTCTGTAAAAACTTATAGTTGTTCTTCAATGAATTTTATGAACTCATCTACGGTCATCGAACCAATATCTCCTTCTCCCTGTTTCCTGACGGAAACCATTCCTGATTCCATTTCCTTTTCACCCAAAATCAACATGTAAGGGACTTTTTTAAGTTCCGTATCGCGTATTTTTCTACCGATTGACTCAGTTCTGTCATCTATGAACCCTCTTAACCCTCCTAGCTCCATTTGCTTTAGTTTTTCTTCCGCAAATGGATTATACTGATCACTGATTGGTAATATGGCAAACTGATCCGGTGTGAGCCATAATGGGAATTTACCACCAGTATGTTCAATCAAAACAGCAACGAATCTTTCCATCGATCCAAATGGTGCCCTATGGATCATCACTGGTCTGTGCGTTTGATTATCAGAACCGACATATTGCAGTTCGAATCGATCCGGAAGGTTGTAATCTACCTGGATCGTTCCCAATTGCCATGATCTTCCCAGCGCATCCTTGATCATAAAATCAAGCTTTGGTCCGTAAAATGCCGCTTCCCCGATCGCAGTAACCGTTTTTAGTCCGGCTTCTTGTGTAGCTTCAATAATCGCTCTTTCAGCCTTGTCCCAGTTTTCGTCAGAACCAATATATTTCTCCTTGTTTTCTGGATCTCGCAAGGATATCTGCGCGGTATAACTATCGAATCCCAACTTATCAATTACCAGCTCCGTCAATTCAAGTACATTCAGGAATTCAGCTTTTAATTGATCAGGTGTACAAAAAATATGTGCATCATCCTGAGTAAAGCCCCTGACTCTGGTTAGTCCGTGAAGCTCTCCGCTTTGCTCATAGCGATATACCGTTCCGAATTCTGCGATTCTGATCGGCAATTCTCTGTATGAATGCGGTTTATTATTAAAAATTTCGCAGTGGTGCGGGCAATTCATAGGTTTTAGAAGAAATTCTTCTCCTTCCTTTGGTGTATTGATGGGTTGAAAACTATCCTGTCCGTATTTTGCGTAGTGACCCGATGTTTCGTATAGTTCTTTTTTACCGAGATGCGGTGTGATCACGGATTGATAACCTCGTTTCAATTGCTCTTCTTTCAGAAAATTCTCTAACCTGGATCGCAATGCAGCTCCTTTTGGTAACCAGATCGGAAGACCTGCTCCAACTTTTTCAGAGAACATGAATAATTCAAGTTCAGTACCCAGTTTTCTGTGATCTCTTTTTTTAGCTTCTTCAAGCATCTCAAGATATTCCTTGAGTTCCGCCTTTTGAGGGAAAGTGATCCCGTAAATACGAGTCATCATTTTCCTTGATTCATCTCCCCGCCAATATGCACCTGCTATGTTCAGCAGTTTTATCGCCTTGATCTGTTTTGTGTCCGGCAAATGCGGTCCCCTGCATAAATCCACGAATTCGCCTGTTTGGTAGAAAGTGATTTCTCCATCCTGAAGTTCAGATATCAATTCTATTTTATACTCATCTCCCTTTTTAGTGAAATAGTCAAGCGCATCTTGTTTTGAAACAGGCGTACGTGTGAATTTTTGTCTTTGTTTGGCCAGTTCGATCATCTTCTTTTCGATCTTTTTAAGATCTTCCAGGTTGATTTCATGATCTCCCATGTCCACATCGTAATAGAAGCCATTTTCAATATCAGGTCCGATCCCGAATTTAACTCCAGGATAAAGGAGCTCAAGTGCTTCAGCCATCAAGTGGGCAGATGAGTGCCAGTAGGTTGATTTTCCTTCCCTGTCATCCCATTTATGAAATATAATGTCAGCATCCTCTTCGATGGGCCTCATCAGATCCTGGACCTTTCCGTTTACACTGGCAGATAAAATGTTTCGGGCCAAACCTTCACTAATCCCAAAAGCGATGTCAAATGCATTGGTGCCTTTTTCGTATTGCTTTATATTTCCATCCGGAAATGTGATATTGATCATATGTCGTAATTTTGAAGGGACAAAAGTAGTGATTTTAAAGAAAATGGGAAGGTCTAAAGCGGGTAGATTAATATAAATGCTGTCGTTTTGGATATTAATTCTAATAAATCAGCAATTTCAGCACCCATTAAAATGAATTTGGTCTAGAATAACGATTACATGCTATGTCTTTCCCAATAATTCTGGTCTTCCACCTCTTCCAGGATCTGCACATAGTTTTGATATCTGAAAATTGAAATTTCTCCTGAGTCAACCGCATCCTTAACGGCACATTTAGGTTCATTTCGATGTGAACAATCCTGATATTTGCAACCAGTGGAATATTCAAAAAACTCTCTGAAATTATGAGCGACATCCATCACTTCAAAATTATTGAATGAAAGATTTTTGATGCCCGGTGTATCAATAATTTGACCGCCAAAATCAAGATTGAATAGATGTGCAAAGGTGGTTGTATGCTGGCCTTTTTCACTTTTGTCAGAAACTTCTGCTGTTTTGAGATCCAGTTCGGGTAGAATTTTATTGATCAGTGTGCTTTTACCAACTCCGGATTGCCCGGCGATCATACTGACTTTATCTTTTAATATCGCTTTTATAACACTCAGATCTTCATCTTCCTGCGCAGAAAGTAGATTTACGTTGTAACCAATGCCCCCATAGATATCTTTTAACATTTCAAACATTTCAAAATCCTCACTTTTATAAAGGTCAGATTTATTGAACAGGATATGAACGGGTATGTGGTAGGGTTCAGTCATTAATAAAAACCGATCGATGAATCCAAGTTTGAATCTTGGTTTGATCATCGTAATGATCAGAATCGCCTGATCGATATTGCTTGCCAGTAAATGTAAAAAGTGTTTTTGTCTCGGTGATTGTCTGACAACATAATTTAAACGGGGATGGATCTTGCTAATCGTGGCTGTTTGCTCTTCATCATCTTCAATCTCAATATCTACCTGATCACCTACGGCGACAGGATTGGTTAATTTCATACCCTGAAGTCTGAATTTACCCCGGATCCTGCACTTGAATATCGTGCCATCCTGAATTTGAACTTCATACCAGGAGCCTGTGGACCGGACAACTAATCCTTCAGTCATCCCTTGTTTTGTTTACTATTGAATTCTTCAAAAACCCTTGAGTATGCTTCCATTTTTTCCGGTTCACTTTCAATAGCATCACCAATGACAATCACATCGGCTCCGGCTTCCAGATTCTCCATGATCTTATCTGCAGTTCTGATTCCGCCACCGATGATAATCGGAACGTCAATGACCTCGCGAACCGCCTTAATCATTGCACTGGGAACAGGATTTTGAGCGCCGCTGCCAGCGTCCATGAAAATGGTTTTAAGTCCTAAAAGTTCACCTGCCAGTGCTGTACTGATTGCAATATCATTTTTATTTGAAGGAATAGGTTGTGTATTGCTGATGTAACTAACAGTGGTGGGTACGCCTCCATCAATCAGCATATAACCAGTTGGGATGACTTCAAGCGGACTGATTTTTAAAAAGGGGGCGGTGATCACATGATTTCCGATCAATAATTCTGCATTTCGACCTGAAATCAGGGATAGAAACAAAATACCATCTGCCCGATAACTCAATTGGTAAGAGTTGCCAGGAAAAAGGATCATAGGAATATCACAAGCTTCCCGAATAGAGCTAAGCACTTTATCCAGCATGTCATTTACGATCAGACTTCCCCCGATGAAGAAATAATCAACTTTATATTTCTTAGCCAATTCAATCACACTTCCCAGTTTTTTCAATCTGAGTTTATCCGGGTCAATAAGGACCGCAAATTTCTTGTGATTTTTTTTCTTGGCTTCTAAAAGATCGTGATAAATGTTAACCGACATCGAATGAGTTTTCCAGTTTTATGAAATATAAATGTACGAACAAAGATGATAAAAAATTAGAATTAATTAATTGTATTTGGATTTTACGAAATCATTTGTCAATTTGTTGAAAAATTAAGCTATGAAAAAAAATATAGGATTAACAGATAAAGCAATTCGTGTTTTAATGGGTGTGATCATTGCTGCTTTGTATTTTTTAGAGATCATCTCCGGAACTATTGGAGCCGTATTGGTCATTTTGGCAATCATTTTATTGCTGACCAGTCTGCTGAATTTTTGTCCGATCTACAGGGTTTTTGGCTGGAGCAGCTGTCAAACAAAATAGATCTGATTAATTTCATCCTGCTATTCCGGAGAATTATTTTTATTCTGCCGATGAAAACAACAGGCGAATGAAAGAAGTAATTTATTTTTTCAACCCATAATAAATCAGATTCCATTCCTGACCTAGTTTTGCAAATCGTCTTTCCATGGAGAAAAGTTGGTTATTATCCGTTATTTTTTCAAGAATTATTGGTCCGACCTGTTGAAAATTTCTGTTAAAGCTGCCATTAAAATCATCGAAGGCTTTGTGAATAACCCACTCATCCCGTTGCCACAAGACGGGAACTAAAATATCTCCTGCGCCACCTTCGTTGACTTTTCGTACACCTTCCAACGGGAAAGCAATATGTTCAATTTGGAAAAGGCTATCCGTATGGAACTGAATGTAAAATATTTCAAAATCTTCGGGCAAAACCTCTTGAATTTCTGCCTTTTTCATTTCAGGTTTACATTGAATGAATGCAAAAGAAACCAGTAATAATAATGTTAGTAGCCTCATGGGATTATATGTTTTGAACAGCAGTTATAACGATGTTATTTTCAAATTTAAAACCTTTCAGGGTATAAGTCTGATGATTATCAGCATAGTTTAGTTTTGCCGATGAATGAAAGTTTTGTCCGGACCACTCAAAAGGATGGATTTCAATATCTTTTCTGTAATCGATATTTCCAATACCATGCGCTTTAAAAATGGCTTCCTTGGCACTCCAGTACATGGTTCCGTAAATCAGATCATCTTCTACAGGAATTGAGCTGATTTCGGTTGGAGACAAGACTCGTTTAAGAATCTTCAAGACGGTATTTTTTATCGATTGAATGTCTATTCCACAAGGATTTTGGTGCAGTACCGCTGCAGCATAAGCATCCGTATGGCTCAAAGATAACTGACCAAATTCACTTTGGAATGCCGGTTTCCCAAATTTATCTTTTTCAAGGAATATTCTGTCATTTTGCTGGCTGATCTGATGCAAAATATATCTGGCAGCCAGCCACTCCGTTTTTCTCCTATCATTTTTCAATGTAGAAAATTCCTTCCATTCTTCTGTAGATAAATCAAGAAGATCCAGGAAATATTCAGCAGGTTCTGTTATGTGCCAGATGCCGATCTTTTGTTGATCTTCAAATGGTATGGACCTGATATTTGGCATAAGGTTAATTGAGGGAATAGGATTCGAATGTATTTATGGAAACGTGCATGTTTAATTCAAAATAATCATAATCGCATTCGTCGGGAAAATCCAGTGAGTCCATTAAAAAGACCAGTTCGCTTTCGCTCTGTACGCGTATGACCACCCACATAATCGCCTCACTTTCAGAAACGGAAAGGGATAATACGCGATTCGTGCTTTTAAAAAGGTCAATGATCTTGTTCTGTCTTTCATCAAAGACATGCGTGTTTTTAACACTGGGATCAAAAAAATCAAATTCAACTATATAATGTTTTTCCATAATTAATTCATAAAGATTGCAAAACTGTAGGAAAATCTGGTTTCAATATTTGCGGGCACTAAGTTTCTAAATTTTAATTGTATTTCCAAATGATATTTCTCTTCAGTCAATAAAAAATCTTTTAAATTAGATAAACCGCTAAGTAACCTTAATTCATTTTTTTGATTCAAAGGAATTTGATCCCTGTAGTAAATTTCCTTTCTTTTTGAAGGATCTTCAGCTGAAATCAACCAGATAGATACATCTCTTAAAAGATCAAAATCCACTTCTTCAAATATTGGAACAAATGACCCTCTTCCCGAATTAACAGCTTTAATCTGATCGGAAGAAATACCAAATGCCTCCAATTCTTTTACAAAATTATTATTGATATTGTAAATAGTAGCAAAGTAAGTTGCAAAAGTACCACTTCCAACCTCCATTACAAAATCATTTTCCTTATACACATAAAATGCAGGTTCTTCCGTATTGCACGAAAAACAAAAACTCAGCAAGAGAATAAAAACAATATTTTTGCCTGATTTTATGGCCATTCCGAACGCTTAAATTATTACTTATTGAAAGTAAAACGCTTTATACAAGCGTTTCGTATACTTTGTTAAAGGCGCAAGTTACAGACATTCGTAATTTTATTCTATATTTCGGACTTAATGAATAGATAAAGTCATGGGAGAACAAAAAGTTTCCTTAATGTCAGGAGGGGCCGAAATGGCCAATTTTATGAAATCTCTTCTGAATGATGTGCAAGCGCTGAAGTATATGCTGGACCATAATTGGTTTGAAGGGGATAACATGCGAATAGGGGCAGAACAGGAAATGGTGATGGTAGACACGGATCACTATAAACCGGCTAAAATTTGCATGCAGGTTTTGAAAAAAATGGGTAATCCGAAATGGTTGGAGACCGAGCTGGCTCAGTTCAATCTGGAAACCAATCTGACCCCCCGCACATTCAACGGTAATTGTTTTTCTGCGATGGAAGAAGAGATCAATACAAATCTTGATTTATTGCAGAAAACCCTTGATACTTTCGAAGCCAAATATGTATTGACCGGCGTACTGCCTACCATGCGTAAGTTTGATCTTAAAATGAAAAACTTAACGCCCAAAAAGCGTTATAAAGCATTGATGGAGGCGCTGAGGAGTCAATTGATAGGCTCAGCATTTGAAATGAAAATTCTGGGCATTGATGAATTGATCGTACAGCATGATTCACCATTGATGGAAGCCTGCAATACCAGTTTTCAGATTCATATGCAGGTTACGCAGGATGAATTTGTTAAGATGTATAATATTGCACAGGCGCTGACTGGACCGGTGATGGCTATCGCTGCCAATTCACCCCTTGTTTTTGGAAAAAGGCTCTGGCATGAAACAAGAATTGCCCTTTTTCAACAGGCACTCGATACGAGATCTTCACATGATGATCTCAGGGAACGCAGTCCAAGGGTAAGTTTTGGCAATGATTGGCTGGAAGAGTCCATTCTCAATATTTATAAAGAAGATATTTCGAGATACCGGGTTTTAGTAGGCTCGGACGTCAGTGAGGATTCTCTAAAATTGCTACAGGAAGGCAAAGTTCCGAAATTGCAGGCACTTCAGGTGCATAATTCAACGATTTACAGGTGGAACAGACCTTGTTATGGCATTAGTGATAATGGCAAACCACATCTGAGGATTGAAAATCGGGTTCTGCCAGCAGGTCCAACGGTCGTTGATGAAATAGCAAATGCTGCATTTTGGCTGGGAGCCATGGTTGGTCTGGGTTCTGAATACGATGATATCCGGGATCTAATGTCCTTTGTTGACGTAAGGGATAATTTCGGCAAGGCAGCAAAATTTGGAATTGATACAAAGTTTACCTGGTTCAATGATCAAAAAGTGGATGCCGTAGACCTCGTTATAAATCACCTGTTGCCATTAGCCAGAAAGGGCTTAAAATTAAAACAGGTTGATCAGGCGGATATTGATAAATACCTGGGGATTATTGAAAACAGGGCACTAAAGCATAGTACAGGTGCCCGTTGGCAATTGAGATCCTTTACCAGTTTGTCAGAGAAAACAAATGCAGATGAGGCACTGACAGTGATTACGGCATCCATGATCAAAAATCAGCGATTAAATATACCTGTGCATGAATGGGGATTACCAAACTTAAATGACCTTGATATGTATAAACCTTCAAAAATGGTGGTTAGCGAATTTATGCAAACGGATCTGTTCACTGTTCAAAAAGATGATATTGTAGAACTCGTTGTGGAAATAATGGATTGGAGGAAGCTGAATTTTCTTCTGGTTGAGGATTCAAAAGGAAAATTTGTTGGAATTATTACCATTCGTTCCATTTTGAAATTCCTGACCAAGAAGATGAAAACCAAAGATTTTGATCGCTTGACTGTTAGGGATCTGATGATCAAGAAAACGGCAACGATCGCACCAAACAAGAATATTATTGATGCGATAGAATTGATGAAAAAAGAACAGATCGCTTGTTTGCCAGTCATAAAGGATGGGGAATTGCGGGGTGTGATCACTGAGAAAGAATTTTTAAACATTACATCCAGATTGATGGACCGGCTCAAAAGAAAAGAAATTGCTGATAATAGTTAGTCGGTAGCTTTTAACTTATCATTTTTTATACGGGCAGGAGAACTACGCTCCGGAACAATATTTCACACCGTGCAAATCACCTGAATTGCGAATTATCTCTGTATCTTTGCAAACTTTATGTAACAAGCATTAATTAACATACTGTTTTATGAAGATTTCATACAATTGGTTGAATGATTATATAGATCTGACTGGCTTTTCAATTGAGAAAATTACCGAGATAATGACTGATTTAGGGCTGGAGGTAGCTGGTTTTGAAAAAGTCGAAAGTGTCCGGGGTGCGCTAAAAGGAATTGTAATCGGAGAAGTAATAAGCTGTGGAAAGCACCCGAATGCAGATAAATTATCTGTAACAACTGTAAATATAGGTGAAGAAGCCCTGCTTAATATCGTATGCGGCGCTCCAAATGTAGCTGCTGGGCAGAAGGTTCCGGTAGCAACGATAGGCACTACCTTATATAGTCCTGAAGGGGAAGCCTGGACGATCAAAAAGGGATTGATCCGTGGAGAAGCATCCGAAGGCATGATCTGTGCTGAAGATGAATTGGGGCTGGGTGCAAGCCACGAAGGGATAATGGTTTTACCCGCAGAAGTCAAAGTTGGCACATTGGCTAAGGATTATTTTGAAATAGAAACGGATATAGTTATAGATGTTGATCTGACTCCTAACCGATCTGATGCTACCTCACATCTGGGCGTTGCCTTTGACCTGGCAGCCTATCTGAAAGTAAATGAAGGACATTCAGGTGAATTGAAAATGCCAGAGATGGATAGCTATAAGCAAGATGATTCAGCGATGTCGATCGGTGTAAAGGTTGAAGATTATGAGGCCTGCCCAAGATATTCAGGTGTTAGCATTTCCGGAATTGAGATCAAGGATTCCCCCGTATGGATGCAAAACAGACTTAAAGCGATCGGTGTGAAGCCGATTAGTAATATAGTAGACATTACAAATTATATATTGCATGAATTCGGACAGCCGCTACACGCTTTTGATGCAGATAAAATTCCAGGAGGTCAAATTCGTGTGAAGAGTCTTAAAGCTGACACTAAGTTTATAACTCTGGATGGCGTGGAACGAAAATTATCCTCAGAAGATCTTATGATCTGTGGCGATGATTCAATTGGACTTTGTATTGCTGGTGTTTATGGCGGAATAGATTCAGGAGTAACAGCATCAACAAAAAATATATTTCTGGAGTCCGCACACTTTGCGGCAAAATCTGTGCGAAAGACATCAATGAATCATTTGCTGCGAACGGATGCAGCTATGGTTTTTGAAAAGGGATCAGATCCTTCAATTACGGTTTTAGCCATGAAACGGGCTGCGACCCTCATCCGGGAATTTGCCGGCGGCAAGATCAGTTCTGACATCATCGATGTATATCCGGAACCAATAGAGCCTGCCAAAGTTAAAGTGAGATTCGACTTTGTTGACCGCCTGATTGGAATTCAGTTGGAAAAAACAAAATTGCTGGAGATATTTCAGGCCCTAAAGATGGAAGTGCTGGAAGAAAATGACGATTACCTCATCATCAGTATTCCTACGAATAAGGCGGATGTTACCAGAGAGGTTGATGTCATTGAGGAAATACTAAGGATATATGGATTAAACAATGTTCCTATCCCTGAAAAAGTGTCCGTTTCTGTGGCACCTGGTATGCGAAAGGAAAATTACAGGATCAGGAAATATTTGTCTGAATACTTATCAGCACAATCATTTTATGAGGCGATGAGTTTATCCCTTACGCGTTCGAAAAAATATGAGGAACTCAGTGTAATGAAAAGAGAGGACTTTGTTTTTGTGAATAATACTTCCAATGTTCAATTGGATATCTTACGTCCTGAAATGATGTTTTCTGCTTTGGAAAACCTTAGTTATAACCAAAACAGACAACAAAGGGACCTGCTGATGTATGAATTTGGAAAGTCCTACCAGATGGATCAAGGGAAGGTGAATGAAAATGAATACCTGACCATTTTTGGGATGGGACAAACAGCTGAAAAAAGCTGGAAAAATCCGGAACCGGCTCAATTTGATTATTATTTACTCAAAACACATGTTCAGAACATTCTGTTGAAAATGAATATCGGTGAGGTCGCAATTGATAGCACAAATGATGACAGGTTTGAATATGGCACCAGTTGGTTGTACCGCAATAAGGAGATCGCAAAACTGGGAAAAGTGAATAAGACTCTGCTTGGAGGATTTGGCATAAAAAACGATGTTTTTTACGCTGAGATAGATTTTGAGAGGTTGGTTGCATTTTCCGAAGAACAAATGAATGTTGCTGAAATTAGTAAGTTTCCAGGAGTGAGTCGGGATCTTGCTTTGGTTATTGATAAGGCCCTGAAATTTGAGGAGATCAGGGATCTTGGTTTCAAAACCATTAAAAAATCGCTTAAATCCCTGGATCTCTTTGATGTATATGATAATGAAAAACAACTGGGAGAGGGTAAGATATCCTATGCGATCAGCCTGAAATTTGAGGATGTGAATAAAACCTTAAAAGATAAAGAGGTGGATAAGTTGATGCAGAAATTTATTCAAAGATTGGAACAGAATTTGCATGTTAAAGTAAGAAAATGATATAGTTTTAAATAATTTCATGTAATTTTGAAGAATGCAGACACTATTAAAAAAAGTTGATGCTATAGAACTTAAGGCCCGACAATTGATTCATAAAATGGAGCGTTTGGAACGGGACAATGAGTTTTTATTGAAAGAAAATATTAGTTTAAAGAAAGATATAAAACAATATATTGACAAAATAGAAGGATTGCAAAAGCTTATCATCCCTGAAAACGATGATAATTTTAAAAATAAAGAAACAGTTAAGCAGAGTATTGTTGATTTGGCTAAAGAGGTGGAAATGTGTATTAACTTATTAAATACATAAAAGAGGAAGGAATGGATACATTAATTAGGCTAAACATACAAGTCGGGGGAAGAAGCTTTCCCGTAAAAGTTGAAGAATCTGAAGTAGATGAACTCAAAATAATAGAGAAGAAGATCAATGAGAATTTGAATGAGTTCATGGTAAAATATCCAGGATATGATCGTATAGATTTAACTATAATGGCATTCCTTTCATTGATTTTTGAACTGAACAAAGATCGCTTTGGAAAAACGACCTCAATACTTGAAGACCGTTTGCAAGAAATTGCAAGTATGCTAAATTCTTCTTTATAATTTCCTTTTTACATTTTGTCTCGATTTAATAGGGTGGATGTACAAATGTGCACATTCATTTTTTAGTTAACATACTAAAAAGCAATTATGGAAATAGGATTGGGAATAGGCCTGCTGGCAGGTGGAATAATTAGTTTTATTTTGGTAAGTTTCTTGTACAAGAGATTTAATAAAAATAAAGTTGATGAGATCAATAATAAAGCAGACCTTACACTAAAAGAGGCTAAATTAACTGCCGAAAGGATTGTGGATGAAGCTGAAAGGAAAGTTGATCAAATACGAGAAACGTCCAAGATCAAAAATGAACAGATCAAGCGTCAAAAAATTCAGGAGGCAAAAGATAAGTTTAATAGTCTGAAGCTCAGTTACGAAAATTATAAATCGGAGCAGAAAGTTGAGATGAAGCAAAGGGAGATGGAGGTAGTTACACAAGAAAAAGACCTGCAACTCAGAATGGAACATTTTAAGACAAATCAGGAAACTTTTGAACAAAACAAAGCTGAAGTTAAAACAATAAAGGAAAACCTCAGCAAACAACTTGAGATCATAGGTAAAAAACGATTTGAGCTTGAAAATGCCAATGAGAAAATTATCAAGGAACTGGAGAATATTGCCAGATTAAGTGAAAACGAAGCCAAGGAACAGTTGCTCGAAGCTGTTAAAGCAAAAGCCGCAACGGATGCGATGTCCATTGAAAAGGATACGATCAATGCAGCTAAATTAAGTGCAAATAAAGAAGCTAAAAGAATCGTTATTCAAACCATTCAAAGAATGGTTGCAGAATACACTATTGAAAACACTGTTTCTGTCTTTAATTTGGAATCTGATGATATCAAAGGCCAGATCATTGGTCGTGAAGGTAGAAATATTAGGGCATTGGAAGCGGCAACGGGTGCGGAGATCGTAGTGGATGATACACCTGAGGCAATTGTTATTTCCAGTTTTGATCCGATCAGACGAGAGATCTGTAGATTATCACTCAAGCGATTGGTTGCTGATGGAAGAATACACCCTGCCAGAATTGAAGAGGTTGTATCCAAGGTGAAAAAGGAGCTTGATGAAAAGATCGTTGAGATAGGAGAAAGAGTGATCATCGATCTGGATATTCACGGACTGGATCCATATTTGGTGAAAATGATCGGTAGAATGAGATTCAGATCTTCCTACGGACAAAACCTGTTGAAACACTCTGTGGAAACTGCCAAACTTTGCGCCCTGATGGCTGCAGAACTTGGATTGAGTCCTAAACAAGTTAAAATGGCTAAAAGAGCTGGCCTCTTGCATGATATCGGTAAGGTAGCTGAAGAGGAATCAGAATTGTCCCATGCATTGTATGGAATGAAGATCTGTGAACGATACAATGAAAATCCAATCGTTATCAACGCAGTTGGCGCACACCACGATGAAGTGGAAATGACCAATATACTTTCACCAATCATTCAGGCTTGTGATGCTATTTCAGGAGCAAGACCTGGTGCAAGAAGAGAGATCCTTGAAAGTTATTTGAAGCGAATCGGAGAACTGGAAGATTTGGCCATGTCCTATGAAGGGGTTCAGAAAGCTTTTGCCATGCAGGCAGGAAGAGAACTCAGAGTGATCGTGGAAAGTGATAAAGTCAGTGATGACTCAGTAGATGATCTGTCATTCATGATCTCTCAAAAGATCCAGGAGGACATGCAATACCCCGGTCAGGTTAAAGTCACCGTTATCCGGGAAAGAAGAGCGGTTAATTACGCCCGGTAATTCGGGATTTGGAAATAAAAAAAAAGAGTGATGGATTCCATCACTCTTTTTTTTTAGATCTGTTTTACTTTTATGATATTCACCGGGCAGTATTTAGCTGCCCTTAAATTATCTTCTAGTTCTTCATCATGTACTCTTATCGTAAAAAACCCACGCTTTTCCTTCGCACCCAATAAGGTACTTTTGCCATCTTTTAATGACATCCGCCAACGAACCGGGGCTTCTTCAAAACAATAATTGCAACCGATACATTTTTCTCTCTGATGCGTTATTACAACCATTAGGATTCTACGATTTTATATAGTTTGTCTGACTTTCTGATCGTATGGTCCAGCGAGAAAGTACATTCTTCTCCTCTTTTCACTTCATTTGTCATTATATCATCCACCATAAGAGAATCAATTTGTGATTCAACAACACCTGTGGTAGGTCCGGTGATCAGGATCTTATCCCCAACCTGAAGACTATTGCTTTCAATTTTGAAATGCGCAACTTTCGCTTTTGGAAAATAATGTAACCCCTGACCGAGGAAAACTTTTTTCTGGGTAGCACTTGAACCTTCTTTATTTGTCCATTCCCCCATTTCTTTGCCCAGATAATAACCACCCCAAAATCCACGGTTATAGACCGTACTCAACTCATCCACCCAAACTTTTACTTTTTCCTGACTGAACGTCCCTTCTGCTACACTGTCAATTGCCTTCCGGTATGCATTGATTACGTGGTACACATATTCAGGTGCTCTTGCCCTTCCCTCAATTTTTAATACCGTTATTCCGGTATCCACCAACTGATCTAAGAATTCGATCGTACTAAGATCTTTTGGGGACATGATGTATTCATTGTCGATTTCCAGCTCGTGCCCATCCTCAATGTCAATGACTTTATATTTTCTTCTGCAATTTTGATTGCAAGCTCCTCTGTTGGCTGATGAATTCTGTGTGTGAAGACTCAAATAACACTTGCCTGAAACCGCCATGCATAATGCACCATGCGCAAAAACTTCTACTTTGATCAATTCACCTGAAGGACCTCTTACGTCATCATTTTCAATTCCTTCGCAAATGGCTTGGATTTGTTTTAAACTCAATTCCCTCGACAACACCATTACGTCTGCAAAAAAAGAATAGAATTTTACCGTTTCTAGGTTTGTAACATTCAATTGGGTTGAAATATGAACGGATAATTCAACTGATCGGGCATAATGAATAACCGCCTGGTCTGAAGCAATTATTGCATCAATTCCTGCTTCTTTGGCCCTGTCAATTATTTTTTTAATCAATTTAAGATCGTGATCATAGATGATCGTATTCAGAGTCATATATGCTTTTAGTCCGCTTTTATGACAGATCCCTGCGATCTCTTCCAGTTCATCAATAGTAAAATTCCGGGAGGATTTTGCCCGCATATTCAATTGCTCAATTCCAAAATATATAGAATTAGCACCACTTTGAATAGCCGCCTGCAATGATTCAAAAGACCCGGCTGGGGCCATCAATTCAACTTTTCGATTCGTTTTCATTCCGCAAATGTAAATATTTATATAAAAAAGCCAAGTTCTGTAGTTCTCGGCTTTGTTTGAAACAAAGCGATGGTATGGATTGTTTTTCTAATAATCACTTTTGAAGCATTTTAAAAAATTAAGATCACTTTCAAAAGAAGTTTAAATTAGTTATTTTAGCTTTGTGGAACCAGCCTTATATAAATTATAGACGTGGTGCATTTTTAGAAATAACCTGTATGATAGAATTGATCAATAGAAATATGGCCCGTTACCTGAGATTCAGGTATAAAAATATTCAGTATTTCATGGATAGGCCATTTGAAAGTCAGGATAGGATTTTTAAGGATTTAATTCGGTTGGCCAAGAATACAGAATGGGGTACGAAATATAATTTTGCATCCATCGAAAATTGGGAACAATTCAATGAAAGAGTGCCAGTGAGTACTTATGATGAATTAAAACCTTCTATAATTCGAATGATGTATGGCCAACAAGATGTACTATGGCCGGGAGAAGTAAAATGGTTTTCTAAATCTTCAGGAACGACGAACGATAAAAGTAAATTCATTCCGGTTTCTTCAGAAAACCTAAAAAAGAGTCACTTCAAAAGCACCTGGGATGTGCTGACCTTCCTTTATATGAATAAGCCGGAGAGTAATCTTTTTTCAGGCAAAAACTTAGGAATGGGCGGATCAATTGCACCATTTGAGGGGTTTCCTGGAACCATCATTGGTGATATCTCTGGTATATTGTTAAAAAACTCCCCGCCGATAGGCAAAAGTGTTCAGGTGCCGGATACAGAAACATCATTGATTGCAGACTGGAACGTGAAGATTGAAAAAATAGCCCGGCTCACTCAAAAAGAAAACCTCATTTCGATCAGTGGCGTTCCAACCTGGGCAGTTGTTCTGTTTCGCAGGATCATGGAGCTGACTGGAAAAGAGAATATGCTGGAAGTTTGGCCCAATGCTGAAGTTTATATACATGGCGGCGTCTCGTTTGAGCCATACAAGGAACAGTTTAAAAGACTTTTCCCTTCAGATGATTTTACCTACCTCGAAGTGTACAACTCTTCAGAAGGTTATTTTGGGATACAGGATGATCTCACTAAGAATGACATGCTACTGCTATTGAACAATGAAATTTTCTACGAATTTATACCCTTTGATGATTTTGAAACAGATCGACAGAAAGTCATTGAATTAAAAGATGTTGAGCTGAAGAAAAACTATGTTCTGGTGGTAAGTACGAATGCCGGATTGTGGAGATACATCGTTGGTGATACAATCAGATTTACGAATCTGTCACCTTTCAAAATAAAAATTACTGGAAGGGTAAAGCATTTTATTAATGTGTTTGGCGAGGAAGTTATGGTATCCAATACTGATAAAGCAGTCGCAACAACCTGTAGTAAATTTGGTGTTACAATTGATAATTATACGGTTGCCCCTGTGTTCCTGACCAGGGGAAAGAAAGGCGGACACCAGTGGCTGGTTGAATTTAACAAACTCCCGAATGATCTGGACGCATTCAAAAAAGATCTGGATCTGAATCTACAGAATATCAATTCAGATTATGAAGCTAAAAGATTTAATGATCTGGCATTGAAAGAGCTGGAACTCGTACCACTGCCCAAAGGTAGTTTTTATAAATGGATGGAATCCCGTGGAAAACTCGGCGGACAGAATAAAGTGCCCCGTTTGTCCAACAGCCGGGAATATGTTGAGTCAATCCTCAGTTTTATTAATCATATTTAATGGAAGCAGAATTTGAAATTGTTAAGTCGATGATCAGCCAAAGGCTGGAAAAACAAAATTTACCGGATGACCAATCTGAGGAAGCCCGGTTTATTGAGATGATCGCCGATAGAGTAGCAGTATTGATGGAAACAAATATGGAGCTTTTTTTCAACCACTTATACAGAATGGATGTGGACGAAAGAAAAATAAGGCATGCCCTTAATCCCTTAACGGTAACGGATGAATCCGTGTATGTGTCAATTGCCAGATTGATATATGCTAGGCAAAAATTGCGACTCGAAACAAAAGCAAAATATAAACAAGATAATATTGACTTCTGGGGTGAAGAGTGATACTTTTGTTGAACTTATATGATTTATTTTTTTTATTTGTAAAATAATGTATATTAGCAACATAATACTATTTTTTCAATATTAGGATACTACGCGCATGGGTGCTTTATTAAGAATGGACAAATTTTGGTCGAATGCTCCAATGCACCGGATTTTGTTAGTTTGCATTGCCTTTCTGCTTTACGCCAATACCCTCAATCATGAATATACACAGGATGATGCAATAGTCATTTATGACAACATGTTCACTACAAAAGGAGTATCTGGGTTTTCAGGCATACTTACAAATGATACTTTCTATGGTTTCTTTAAGGAAGAAGGAAAGGCCAAGCTGGTTAGTGGAGGTAGATATCGTCCGCTGACCTTGCTGATGTTTGCTCTTGAGTGGCAAATATTTGGAAATAACCCTTTTATTGGCCATTTGTTCAACCTATTGTATTTTGCTTTACTGGTCCTCATTTTATATGAATTACTGGCACTTTTGTTCAAACAAAAAATGGATGTCCAAAAGCGATATTTGCTCTCTTTTATTGCAGCGTTGATATTCGCTGTTCATCCTATTCACACTGAAGTGATCGCCAACATAAAAGGAAGGGATGAAATTATAAGTTTGTTGTTTAGTCTGTTGACCTTTTGGTTTGTCCTGAAGGCAATTGACCGGAATAAAATTATTTTGATGCTGCCAGGGATGGTCTTTTTTCTTCTTGGTATGCTTTCAAAAGAAAATGCGATCACTTTTTTGGCCGTAATTCCATTGGGTATATTTCTTTTCAGGGATATTTCTATAAAAAAGAACCTGTTTTTAACATCAGGCTTGTTGATAAGTGCTATCGTATTTTTATTGATCCGGACCAATGTGCTCGGTTTGGATTTTGGGGGCAAATCCCTCGAATTAATGAATAATCCTTTCCTTAAGATAGAAGGAAGTAAATATGTAGATTTCAGTTTTCAGGAGAAAATTTCAACCATCATTTTCACTTTGGGTAAATATATTCAATTACTCCTATTTCCCCATCCCCTTACACACGATTATTACCCAAGACAAATTTCGATCATGTCATTCTCTGACTGGCGGGTCATGTTGTCTTTTATGGCATATCTTGGTATGGTCATCTTTGGATTTGTAAAAATGAAAAAGTTTCCGGTGATCGCATTTGGGATCTTCTTTTTCATCATGACAATTTCTATCGTCTCCAATATTCTATTTCCAATTGGCACCAACATGTCGGAACGATTTATTTTCATGCCTTCTGTGGGTTTTGCCTTGATTGCCGCATGGCTCTTGATTCAATTGAAAGAAAAGAGGTCCTGGCTTTTTTCATTTATACTTATAACTGTCATAACGCTATTTTCCGCCAAAACATTTACGAGGAATATGGTATGGAAAAATGATTTTACCTTATTTACAACGGATGTAAAAACTTCCGGAAATAGTGCTAAGGTTCTGAATGCAGCCGGGGGTTCACTGGTTACAGAAGCTATCCGTGAACAAAATCCTCAGAAGCAGGAAAAGATGTTACGAGAAGCAGTTGGATATCTGAAAAGAGCCATAGAGATTCATCCAAATTATAAAAATGCTTATCTGATTCTTGGGAATGCTCAGTTTTATCTAAAACAATATGTTGATGCGATTCAATCATTTGAACGTACACTGACCATTGATCCGAACTTTAAGGATGCCAGGAATAATCTGGCTATATGTTACAGGGAGGCAGGAAAGTATTACGGCCAGGAAAAAAATGACATTCCCAATGCTTTGCTGTATCTTGAAAAGGCTTATCAGGAAATGCCAAATGACTATGAGACGGTGAGACTAATGGGCATTGCATATGCTTACTCAGGAAATAATGAAAAAGCCCTTGAATATTTTCTCAAGGGAACTAAACTTGAACCTTCAAATGCAGGTGCATTCGTGAATCTGGGGAATATCTATTATAATATAGGAGATCCTGAACAGGGCAAGTTATTTCATATCCAAGCGTTGGAACTAGATGCCGATATTTTTTCGGAAAAGAAATAATTTTATTGATCGAGAATCAAAAACAAATGAAAAACCATCATTTCATAAGATTATATATACTTTTTGCCTTCGTTTTATTTGGACAGGCAAATGCTAAGCTGATTGAAAAAGAAGGGGATGAATTAAGTAAAACCTGGGCCAATACAAAAATGGCCGGAATGAGCCTTGAGGAAAAAGTCGGTCAAATATTCATGATCGATGCACGGACTGAAGGGAAAGGTCAAACTGATATTAAAAGTATCAGTCGAAGCATAGACAATTTTCATGTTGGGGGTATTGCATTTTTTAAGGGTAATGCCCTTAAACAGGCACAAATGACTCTGGAATTGCAGGAAGTCAGCAAAATACCAATGCTGATCGCAATGGACGCAGAATGGGGGCTGGGCATGAGACTGGAAAATACGATTTCCTTTCCAAGACAATTAACGCTTGGAGCCATCCAGGATAATCGCCTGATCTATGAAATGGGAAGAGAGATCGGTAGTCAGTTGAAAATGATCGGAACTCATATCAATTTTGCTCCGGTAGTAGATGTAAACTCGATTCCGGATAATCCGGTTATCCATGATCGTTCCTTCGGGCAGGATAAGAAAAATGTTTCAAGAAAAGCATATGCTTATATGAAAGGGATGCAGGATATGGGCTTGATCGCTTGTGCCAAACACTTCCCGGGCCATGGTTCTACAATAAAAGATTCACACAAAACTTTGCCTTCAATACTCAAACCAATAGAAGAGATAGAAAGTGAAGAATTATTCCCGTTTAGACTGATGTTCAAACAGGGTATAAAAAGTGTGATGGTTGGACATTTACAGGTTCCGGCTTTGGATAACAGACCGGAAAGACCTACTAGTTTGTCTGAAAAAGCGGTTGAACAAAAAATAAGACAAGAATTGAATTATGAAGGTTTGATCATCACGGATGCTTTGAATATGGGTGGGGTGGCCAATCACTTTAAACCAGGAGAAATTGAAGTGGAAGCGTTTATCGCAGGGAATGATATTCTGCTGATGCCTCAGGATATTTCCAAAGCATTCTATTCGGTGTTGAATGCGGTAGAAGAGGAAAGAATTTCTTTGGAACGGTTGGAAAAAAGTGTGTTAAGAATTTTGATGTCAAAATTCGATGCCGGCCTATTTTTTCCTCCGGAGATCCAGCTTCAGGATTTGGAGAAAAGATTGAATAATGGTAAAGCAATGGCACTTAAGCAGGATTTATATAAAAATGCATTGTGCTATTTTAAAGGCTCAACAAAAGGACTCCCGATTGAAAAACCGGCATCAAAAAAAATTGCAACACTTTGTTTTGGGTCAAAAGAACAAAGCCCTTTCCAGGATAGAGTTTCTAGTTATACTGAAGCAACCCATTTTTATGTAAATGATAAACTTTCAGGCAATCAGTTCAAAAAACTACAAAATGAACTGAAGACTTTTGAAACCGTTCTGGTGTCATTTAATGATATGGAAAAAAGTATGAAAAAGGACTTTGGGGTTAAACAACAGAGTTTTGATCTTATAAAAGAGGTAAATGCACATACTGAAACGCACATCGTTCTTTTTGGAAGTCCTTATAGTTTACATTTATTTGATCCTGCCTATGATATTATCATGGCGTTTGAAAAGGATGCAATGGCACAGGATATGGCTGCTCAGGCAATATTCGGATCGATAGATGTTAAAGGTAAACTGCCTGTTGACGGAGGGAAAGAATTTCCTGTAAATAGCGGATTGTATCTGACAAATGCACGAATACTGGCTTACGATCTGCCAGAATCTGTCGGGCTTTCTTCAGACACACTGAATAAAATTGAATCGATCGTAGAAGAAATGATCCGTACCCACGCAGCACCGGGTTGCCAGATCTTGGTTGCAAAAGATGGAAAAATCGTTTATGATAAAGTTTTTGGGTACCATACTTATCAGGAGAAAAGGGAAGTGAGAAAAGACGATATCTATGATCTGGCTTCCATCACAAAAGTAATGGCTACAACCCTGGCTACAATGCGTTTATATGAAAAGGGAGACATCGATATATTTAAACCCCTTGACGATTATGTGGATGGTTATATTGATACCAGCAATAAAAAAGAGATCACAATTATTGAAGCGCTCACGCATCATGCCGGGCTAAAGCCATGGATCCCCTTTTATAGATTAACGCTGGATACATTACGCAATAAGCAGATCATCCCCTCAAAATCATTTTATAGCCGCACACCGATGGAGGATTATACGGTTCAGGTGGCTAAGGATCTCTACATTAGAAGTTCTTTTAAAGATTCCATCTCACGGATTCTGTACGGGAGTCCACTCAATAAAAACAAGGAATATAAATACAGCGACCTCGGTTTATATATGATTAGAGATGTCATTGATACCCGTGCGGGGATGCCTTTGGACGAGTTTGTGAATGATGAATTTTTTAACCCTTTGGATCTTGTTCATACTGGGTTCAATCCAGCTCAAAGATATCCCATAGATCAGATCGTTCCCACTGAAGAAGATGATTATTTTAGAAAGCAACGTATTCAGGGTTTTGTACACGATATGGGTGCTGCAATGCTCGGAGGGGTTAGCGGACACGCTGGCTTGTTTTCAAACTCTAAGGATTTAGCGGTATTGATGCAAATGCTCCTGAATAAGGGCATCTATGCAAATAAAAACTACTTTGATCATAAGACGATTTATACTTTTACAACCAGGTACCACCGGTCCAGCAGAAGAGGAATCGGATTTGATATGAAGGAACTGGATAATAAGAAAAATATGAACATGTCAGAACTGGCCCCGGCTTCAACTTTTGGCCATCTTGGATTTACCGGAACCTGTGTTTTTGGGGATCCGGACAACAATATAGTCTATGTTTTTCTATCCAATCGAACCTACCCATCCATGCACAATAGCAAATTTGCAAAAGAGAATTACAGGTCAAGAATTCAGTCTGTAATTTACAATGCTTTTATAGACCCATTATAAATAAAATAATTAACAAACATTTAAGGCTGAGAAGGCTGAACTCAATTGTTGAACAGCTAAATTTCATTATTTTTGTAGTGATTTTAAATTTGATTCATACTCTGATGTATGGAGAATTTTGCTATATGTATTTAGAAATAATTATTAAAATAAATCTAACATGAAAAAGTTTTTAGTCCTGTTTTCAGTAGTTGTATTATTCGTAGCATGTAAAAATGGTGAGAATAAAACCACTGATCAAAATGAAACTGCTTCTATTGAGGAAGCTATGGATATTCCAATGATTAATCTCCAGGAATTTGATTTTGTTGCCGGAAAATATGTTGACCAGCAAGTGAGTACAAAAGGTATCGTAGACCATGTGTGTAAGCATGGTGGAAAGAAATTGTTTTTGGTAGTTGATGATGCCAGTTTGCACATTGATGGAGAAGAGAGATTTGACGAAGCATTGATCGGTAGTGAAATTGAGGTCACCGGTTATGTGAGAGAATTCAGAGTAGATGAAGGATATTGTCTGCAGATGGAGGAAGACAACATCAATTCACATAGTAAAGGTGAAACAGATGATGAATTGTTTGAAAGAAAAAAAGGAGATATCGCTTATTACAGGGATTCTATGAAAGTTGCAGAGGTAGATCACCTTTCCTATTATTCAATGGAATATGTGTCCTTAAAAGAAATCAAAGAAGTCGAAACTAAATAATATCAATTGACCTGTAGTTCGTTGCTACAGGTCAATTTTTTTACCTTCAAAGTGAGCGCTTATGTTTATGAAGTTTATTAGGAAATGGAGCAGAATATTGCACAGGGATTTAGGATATATTTTTATTGGAACATCATTGATCTATGGTTTGTCCGGTATCGCCCTAAACCACATGAGAGACTGGAACCCAAATTATTCAGTCGAGGTAAAGGATTTTAAAACCAATATCAATTTATATAAAACGGCCCAGATTGAAAATAATATCAAATTTCTTCTTGATGAAATAGACGATAGGGGAAATTATAAGAAACATTATTTTCCTAATAATGACAGGATAAAGATTTTTTTGAAAGGAGGTTCATCCGTGATTGTCGATGTCAATTCCGGGGAAGGAACTGCTGAATTTTTGAGAAAAAGATCTGTTTTCTATGAAGTCAATTATTTGCATTACAATCCAAATGACTGGTGGAAATGGTTTTCTGATATCTACGCAGGCGGCTTAATATTTCTGGCGATCAGTTCGCTGGTTATGGTCAGAGGGAAAAAAGGCGTCTGGGGAAGAGGTGGAATTTATACATTGATCGGCATCATCATTCCTATTGTCTTTTTGATTTTGCTCCAATAAACCATACCTTTTTAGTTTGGTTCTTCATTTTGTGGAAATGCCTTTATAGTTGAATTCATTACCCCTGGTATGATCAGCCTCAGTTTTCATATTTCTGTCTTCAGAATTGGCCGTATATTCTGTTGTCACAATGTTACTGACTTTTAAAAAATAGTATCTTTATCCCGATATTTTGAATGCAATGACTCAGGCCCTGAAAACTGTGAGTTAAATTTGCAGCGAAAAAATTGTCTTCATTCATTCTGAAAGCTTAAATGAAATATATTATTACATGCCTGCTCCTCTTTTGCATTTGGTCAAATGATTTGTTTGCGCAATACATTTTACCTCAACAATTGGAAAAAATTCGGATGGAAGATCAGTTGTATTGGGATCAGGGTCCGAATAATCTGAGCCCAACTGGCTTTGGAAAATCATTTCATACAGAATGGAATGCGTTTAGAATTGAAAATGCTACCCTGGATTCCATTGTGTGGTTCGATTCAACTAAGCCGGACAATAGTCAAAATTTTGTAAATAAATTCTCCTATAATTATGACGATGAAAAGAATCATGTAAAAACGACAAGTTATATATGGCGGGAAAATGAAAATTTATGGGATCCTCAAAACGAATATTTTTATGAGTACGATGCTGATAAAAAAATTCAGACGATCCTTAGAAAAATATGGGATGCAGAATTGAAAGTATTTGAAATTAAATTCAAGACTGAATATTTTTACAAAGGTGATGTTTTGGACCGGATCAAAATTTTCTCAAAAAGTTTTGGGGACGACTGGAGTAAATTATTCCTGTTCAACATAGTGTATTCTGATCAATTGCCTGTTAGTCAAATACAGTACGTTTATGATGAAAAAACAGATCTATGGTTTGGCTATAGAAACTGGTCCTATTCCTACGATAGCGACATGCATCTTGCATTTTCTGTGATTCAGGAATTTGATTATGCTTTGTCGGACTGGATCAATGTAGAAGAGTATCAATATGAATACGATATCAATGGGGATCCATATGAGATTTACTTAAATAGATGGTATGACAACTTGCGAATATGGCTTGAAGAAATCAAATATGAATTAACATTTGATGAAGATCATTTACAGGAAGACTATTTATTGCCAAAAGGGTCAATTGATAGCAAATACAAATTGGTGCAAAATGATTATCTCATTTTTGAGCTGGAAACGGAAACATTCGTTCAAAAGCAAAATGGCATTTATTATTACTCAGATGATCTGACATCCATAGCCGAAACTAATAATACTGAAATAATGGCTTATCCTAATCCGGTTGGACATTTTTTAACGATTGATTCTAACATGGAAAAGGGGCTGCTGGAAATATTAGATATGTCCGGTTGCAGGATATTTACCAGTGAATTTGAAAATGGAGAACCAGTCAATTTGGAAATGATTCCTCCCGGAATGTATGTGTTTTTAATAAAAAATAAAGAACAACAGATCATTTTTAAAATAGTGAAAAGCCAGAATTGATTGCAGCCCATTTAAATTAATGCTAATATCATTTTCATACACCCCGAACCTAAACTGAAAATGGAGATTCAGCAATAATTTTATGGGCTTGAATTTAGGCTGATGCCCATTATTCCTGCAATTTATTGAATTAAAATCGTATCAGGCAATTATTTAATTTTTGTGTACTTTTTACTATAACCGGTACCATGATTTTTGAATTGCACTGTATTTATTGTTAATCTTTGACCAATAAGCTCCTTTTAATTTGTTTTTCGACTGTTGATTATCAGATAGATAACTAAACCAAATATTTAGAGGACAGGTCCGGCATGTCGTAAGGAAGATAGCCATCCTATGGAAGAGCTGAATTCTAAAAAGTCTATCATTGGCACGATGGTACCAATGAGCATAATAATTCCAAGCACTTTATTTTGATTAGAAAATACAACAATAGTTATCATTGATCCTATTGCGAATTGTCTGATTCCCATCGCCATCGCCATGGGCTCTTTTAGCTGAACAATGTCTTTAATACCAAAGATAAAACCGGTAGAATCTGGTAAGAAAAGTTACAATAATCCAGATATTGTTAGAAATATTCCAGGAGCAGACATAAATATTGAGCAATTTTAGAACCTGTCATTGAAGATATATTCTTCGTTATTTTTTTTTGATATTCATATTGGCTTTAATCAGTACAAAAAGTACTTGGAAGAACTGTTTTTGAAAGCAGCAATGTCTTTTTTAAACAGAGGATCTATATCTGCAAATTTGTATCGCTGAAAGAAAATTTCCCTGATTTTGGAACTGCCGTTCACCTTGTCAAACATATTATGCCGGTCCGAACTTAAAGATGCAACATCAACGTTCGGATAAACCGAATGAAAAACTTCTAGGAATTTGAATTGAACTGACAACAGGGATGCTTTTTCAGGGTGGATCACGTAGACCTGAATGCCGTGCAAAACTTTCTGTGCATCCTTACCATAATACGGCTTAAAAGTGATCGGTCTGAACAGGATGTCTCCTTCGTAAAACGTATTTAATTTTCCGACGATGAGGTCAGGGTTCATAAAGTCATTTGCAATTAATTCAAATGGCAATGTATAGCCTACGCCAATATTAAAAAGACTTAGTTCACCCAAAATTCCGGTAGCAACATAATAAAAGGCTTTACGGGCATCCGGAATGTGCGGAGAAGATGGTACCCAGGGTAAACCCGTGTCATCAAAAACCATGGACCGATCCCAGTTTTTCATTTTTACAACTTTAAGTTTACATCTTTTGCCTGTGTTTAACCAATTTTCTCCATTGATCATCCGTGCCAGTTCTCCGCAACTTAGTCCATAAACATATGGAATAGGATAGGCACCAACCATCGATTTAAATGATTCTTCCAAAATCATTCCTTCAACTTTTTGTCCGCCCAGTGGATTGGGTCTGTCCAATACAATGAATTCAATATTATTTTCTGCGGCTGCTTCCATGGCCAGACCCATCGTAGTAATATAAGTATAGCTGCGACACCCGATATCCTGTATATCATAAACCAGCACATCGATCCCCTTAAGCATTTCCGGAGTTGGTTTTTTTGTTTTACCATAAAGAGAATACACATTCAATCCTGTCTTAGGGTCGGTTTTGGTTTGAACCATCTTTCCTGCCTCCATATCGCCCCTGACTCCATGTTCAGGGCCATACAAAGCTACAAGCTCTACTTCTTTGGCTTCGTATAATATATCTATGGTTGATTTCAATTGCTTATTTACACCAGTTGGATTTGTGATCAGACCAACTTTCTTGCCTTTGAGGATGTCAAACCCTGTTTCTGTCAGTACTTCAATTCCAGTTTGAACTGCATTTTGTGATTTTTGGGTATATGCAGTACATTGGGTAAAAAGCAGAATCCCTAAAATATATAAAATTACGACCGGATTTTTTCTCATATTGAAATTTTTGAATTCCGAAGACCGGATTTTTTTAATATTGATAAAGTTAATAAACTTGATTCACTGGAGGAGATTATTCTACGTAAGAATTATCTACTTTCTGGTCAGACTGATTCCTTTTTTGCTAAATAATATTTCAATAATAATTTCTAATAGAAGATTTGGTTCAGTTGTCGTTTTAAATCTAATGATCAGTTTGCTCACTATTTAAACTCATTAAAAAGGCATCTGCTCCTGCACCGATCACGGGCGCTTCTCTTAAGTTTGAAATTTGAAGGATGGACGCATTAAACATATCATCAGACAGATAATGTTGTTGTAATGCAGCATTATTTGAATCCTGGATAAACTTTGTGAGATTTTCAAGCAAAGGCTCCCAAAGTATTCCTTTCCCTTTTGACTGTTCAATTATGTTACCCATCCTTTGTCCGAAAATGATCCTGTCCAAAAGTGTTCCGTAATACGGATGCCTGATTAATTTGATTGTTTTTGATGGATCAACAAAAGCAAATTTTTGCTGATAGCCTGAATGAATCGTACTGATTCTTTCAAATAACAAGGCTGCCAGGTCTCTGCTGACTCTTTCAAACGTCTTTAAGGCATAGGGGTCATGTGACAGGGCTTTGGACATTATTTCGGCTCCGAAGATCTTTTTCTGATCAAGTTCTGTAATTTGAATTTTGCATAATCTACCGTATATTAATTGTATAGCTCTGGCAGAAATGCATTTTTCCAGGCTAACTCCTTCGGGAGACAGCATTTCCCAGGTTTTTGCGATCCAGGATCCTGCCTGGTCAAATGAAATAAGGTTGCCTTTTAGTTTTAAGGCATCAGCTACGCCTGTCCCACCACCGAAATAATATGCGTTTTTAACTGATCTGAATAAGCCTTCAGATGCATGCTCTTCTCCCATTCCGCAATAGTCAGCATCACTTCCCAATCGGGCGATGGGACGCAATAAATCGATTTTGCGAAGCTTTAATTCTGTTTCAATTTCAGTTGCAAATTCAGGCATTCGGGGACCATTAGCCAATGCAATGATGCCCCGCAGATCATTTGATTTCAATCCGGGCATGCCGAGGCCTATTAATATATTATGATTTTTGTAGGGAGATGCCATACTGGTTATTATGTCCAGACAGGCATTCAGGTAGGCTTTTGATTGTCGCTTTTCTATTTCGGTTAAGCGAATACCGGAATTGATTTCCTTTAATTGAGTTTGGATTGGAACCGGTTTGAACAATACATCATAATCCACATAGTTGTGATAATTTTTCACGTAATTTCTATGGCCGATTCGGAAAGAACTATTTTTTTTATCAAAAAGAATGTTCCAGGCATTCATTTTGGAAGCACCACCATCAATACCAATTATCACAATTTCTTTCATTTCACCAGGACACAAAATTAGATGCACAAGTTAAAAAATAAATAGTCCAAGATTAATATTAGAATCGTGTATTTATATTTTTAAAAAATAGAAGATGCATGAATTTTAAATGACTATATTGTTTGTTTAATACAGGCAAAGAAAGCCAACTATCCTCATTTTCAATGTAATACTAGATTAAATTCAAGAAAAAAATGCAAAATATTTTTTTTTAGTGAGAAAATTGCGACATTTGTCAGCCGTTTTGAAAATAAAATGGGATTCTTTGTAACTAACTATAAACCAAGTATTAATAATGAGAAAGGCAGATTTAGTGGCTTCGATTTCGGATAAGACAGGCGTAGCAAAAGTAGATGTACTTGTTACTCTCGAGACCTTTTTTAGCGAGATTAAGGATACTCTTTCAGATGGAGAAAATGTTTACGTACGTGGATTTGGATCATTTATTCTGAAAAAAAGAGCTAAGAAGATTGGTAGACACATTAAGGAAAACAAACCAATAGAAATACCTGAACATTTTATTCCAGCTTTTAAGCCGTCAAAAGTATTTGTTGACCAGGTGAAGGCTAGTGTGACAGAAATTAAATAAAATTATTTTTTTAAGATATAAAATTTACTGACGATATGCCCAGTGGTAAGAAGAGAAAAAGACATAAGATTGCAACGCACAAAAGAAAAAAGCGTTTGCGTAAGAACAGACATAAGAAGAAAAATAGGTAGATAACTTTTGGTAGTGTCTGAGGAAGGAATAATTTATTTTATGTTAGAGACAATATTGTTCAATTGTAGTGCAACCAGTTCACTTGTTCAATTTGACAATAGAAATCTTTAATTGATATTAACTTTTCTTCTGATTTACCGCATCCGGGTCTCGTTTTTTCGACCTCGATATTGCCATTATTTAATATTTTGATGTGGAACGAGAATTAATTGTTAATTCGAGCCCAACAGAAGTAGAAATTGCATTAACAGAAAAGAATAAATTGGTTGAGCTTCATAGGCAGCAAACCAATAATAATTTTACTGTTGGCGATATATTTTTAGGATCGGTTAAAAAACTGATTCCGGGGCTGAATGCGGCTTTTATTGATATTGGCTATCAAAAAGATGCCTTTCTCCATTATACTGACCTGGGACCTCAATTGAAGTCCCTTCAGAAGTTTGCAAATGGAGCTATTTCGGAAGGAAGCAAAAATCCAATGCTGGATAAATTTGTACTTTCTCCGGAAATCAATAAAAATGGAAAGATAGATGAGGTATTAGAAAGGCGAAAACCTATCCTGGTACAAATACTTAAGGAGCCGATCTCCACTAAGGGGCCCAGGCTGACTTGTGAAATCACTATTCCTGGACGATATATGGTACTGACGCCCTTTAATAAAGGGGTGTCAGTTTCCAAAAAAATCAGCAACTCTGATGAGCGTGCCAGGTTGAAGTTTTTGATCAAGAGTATTAAACCTCATAATTTTGGGGCGATAATCAGGACAGCTGCCGAAGGTAAAAAAGTAGCTGATCTGCACGAGGAGGTCAATTCATTGGTCGACAAGTGGAAATCACTTCATGCTCAATTGCATAAAGCGGATCCACCTCAAAAACTATTAAGTGAGCTGGACAAACCAGCTTCAATCTTAAGGGACATACTCAATGACTCTTTTAACAGGATCGTGGTAAACGATAAAAGCATTTTTAACAATATCAGCGATTACCTTCAGACAATAGATCCGGAGAAAAAGAAATTGTTAAAATTGCACACTTCAGCTGGACCCATTTTTCAAAAATATGGAATAAGTAAACAGATCAAGTCTTCCTTTGGCAAGACATCCACAATGTCAAGTGGTGCATATCTGGTTATTGAACATACCGAAGCACTGCATGTTGTAGATGTCAATAGCGGGCCCAAAATGAGGAAGGATGGTCAGGAGGATTCTGCATTTGCAGTAAATCTGGAATCCGCAGAGGAAATAGCAAGACAATTACGATTGCGGGACCTCGGAGGTATTATTATTATTGACTTTATCGATATGAAAAGCAATGATAATAAGAAAAGGCTCTATCATGAAATGAAAAAATTCATGGAAGCGGACCGGGCACAACATACCATCCTGCCTTTAAGCAGGTTTGGTCTGATGCAAATAACCAGACAACGGGTAAAACCTTCAGTGAAAATTAATACAGCAGAAGTTTGTCATGTGTGTAGCGGAACCGGTGAAGTCACTCCTACTGTTCTAATTACGGAGAGCATTGAAAGGGATTTGAAATTCATTATGCATACGCGACCAAATTCTGCACTTCATTTGCACGTACATCCTTTTGTTTTTGCTTATTTGAAAAAAGACATCCGTTCCGTTAGAATGAATTGGTTTATTAAATACAGCAAATGGATCCGCTTGCATCAGGATATGGATTATAGTATCAATGAATACAAGTTCTTCGACGGTAACAATGATGAGATTAGGTTGAATTAATTGAATATTTTGCAATCAAAAGTTCTGATATCACCATTGAATTGGGGGCTGGGACATGCAACACGCTGTATTCCGCTTATCGATTCTTTTATTGAAAAAGAATGGGAAGTCGTGCTGGCTTCAGATGGTGAAGCCCTAGAACTTTTGAAAAAAGAATATCCCGATTTAAGGTTTAGTGAAATCACCTCTTATAAGATCAAATACCCATTCTCAAATGCGGTGATCAACATGATCTATAACGCCTGGTCCTTTTTGAAAGCCATCAATAAGGAGAATTCAGAAATAAATCATCTGCTCCAGAATGAAAAATTTGATCTGTTGATCTCGGACAACAGATATGGGGTTCGTAATAGAAAAATTAAAAGCATATTCATTGGTCACCAGATCAATCTCAAGACGGGTTCGATGATCCTCTCCAAACTGGCAAGCTGGGTCAATAAAAGGATGATCAGAAACTTTGATGAGTTGTGGATCCCTGATTATAAAGGCAGCGATTCCATTGCAGGGGATCTTTCTGCACCGATTTCAAAAATGAGGACAAAATTCATTGGTCCGCTAAGCAGGTTTGAAAGAAAAGAGATCGACCCTGATATAGATATTTGTGCAGTACTGTCAGGACCGGAACCACAACGAGGCAGATTTGAGAAACAACTCATCGAACAACTGAGTCAACTGGATGAAAGCACCGTAATAATTTCAGGTAGAGTAGATGATAGCACTGATAAAATGTTGAATGAATCCACACGGCTTATCGGACACCTGACCAGTGAAGCGCTGAATGATTATATCAACCGGAGCAGGATTGTAATTGCAAGATCCGGCTATAGTACGATAATGGATCTGCTGAAATTGGATAAAATGGCAATTTTGATTCCGACACCCGGACAGTCCGAACAAGTATACCTGGCAAAAAAACTGGAAAATCATCCTTTGTTTATCACCCAGAGACAAAAGAAGATCAATGTACCAATCGCATTGGAAGAACTCACAAGAAGAGAACAACGTGCTCATTTACAAGGCAACTTTGATGTAGAATATTACCTGTAATTTAACAGCTGCAGGCTATTTATTTTTGGTTTTATTCAAACTGATTAAGAAAGCTACCAGAAGGATGATCAAACCACCGATGATCGTTTTTAATTCAGGTTTTTCATGTAAAATTATCCAGGCGAAGAGGATTCCATAGACCGGTTCAAGACTTGAAATGATACTTGCGGTTCGGGCATTTATTTTGGTGAGGGAGCGAATGTATAGAAAATGGGCCAGAGCCGTAAAAACCGTTCCAAGCAAAATGAGTAGCAACAGGTCCTCCATCCTAAATTGAAAATCGATCAAAAATAAAAAAGGCAATAAAACTATGCAGGCAAAAAGATCCTGATAATAAGTGATCAAAATGGGCTGTATGGATTTAACGTATTTTCTGTTTAATAAGGTCAGAAAAGCAAAGCTTAACCCGGAAAATATTCCCCAGATGGCCCCGATAGTCATTTCATTATTCAGGTTTAATTCAGGGATGATGAGGTAAACACCGATTAGGACCAGGATTGCAGCTCCAATATAAATTGGTTCAAACTTTTCCCTAAAAAATACGGGTTCTATGAATGCCGTGAAAACAGGAAAACTGGCAAATGTCAGCAAGCCAATTGCTACTGTGGATAATTGAATGGAATAAAAAAAGGAAAACCAATGAAAGGCCAGGAGAACACCCAAACCGATCATTATGTAGAAGTGCTTTTTGTTAGCCAGGCGGAATGACAGCTTTTTTGTTAGCTGTATGACCATTGCGATGGTTAATGTCCCGAAGAATACCCTGCCTAATACAATCAAAACAGCAGGTAAAAAGATGATTTTCCCAAATATCCCGGCTAGCCCGAATAGTAAAACGGAAATATGAACAGAGATCAGACCGTTTTCCCGGAGCTCAGGCCACTTCATCTTTTAGTTTTAGTCAGAGAAAATATCATTGTGCTGTTCCTGAACCATAATAAAGGTGGTTCGTTTTGTCAGTTCCTTTAATCGGGCAGCCCCCACGTAAGTACAGGTAGAACGAATACCGCCTAAAATGTCCCGAACGGTATTCTCAACCGCTCCCCGGTAAGGTACTTCAACTGTTTTGCCTTCTGATGCCCGGTAATGTTCGATACCTCCGGCATGTTCATTCATAGCCGTCTCTGAACTCATTCCGTAAAATTGCTTATATTTTTTTCCGTCTTTGACTATACTTTCGCCGCCACTTTCATCGTGACCAGCCAGCATTCCTCCCAACATCACAAAATCAGCGCCTCCGCCAAAAGCTTTGGCCACATCTCCGGGGGCTTTGCAACCGCCATCTGAAATGATCTGCCCCCCAAGGCCATGAGCAGCATCCGCACATTCTATGACGGCTGATAATTGTGGATAACCAATACCCGTTTTGATCCTGGTTGTACAGACTGACCCGGGACCAATACCTACTTTAACGACATCTGCTCCTGCCAGCAATAATTCTTCAACCATTTCACCGGTGACCACATTCCCGGCAAAAATTACTTTATCAGGATTTTTTTCCCGGGTCCTTTCAACGAATTTGACAAAAGCTTCGGAATAACCGTTTGCGACATCGATACAGATATATTTCAATTGGGGGAATTCGAGCATCAATTCACTCAATCTGGACTCATCTCTGGAATTTGTACCAGTGCTGACAGCTACATATTCCAGGATCTCTTCTCCGCCTCCCTGAATAAATGATCTCCATTCATCCAACTCATAATGTTTGTGAATAGCGGTCATCATCTTATGTTCAGCCAGCGCTTTGGCCATGGTAAAAGTTCCTACCGTATCCATATTGGCCGCGATGACCGGGATGCCGCTCCATTCGTGTGAACTATGCATGAAATTGAAAGTCCTTGATAATTCAACATTTGACCTGGAACTTAGAGTTGATCTTTTTGGACGGATCATGACGTCTTTAAAACCCAGTTTTATACCTGTTTCTATCCGCATAGTTTTTCTGTTATGTCTATAAAAATTAATTATCCATCCAAACACTGAATATTTCCACTGATGTCAATTATTAAAATTAGACATAGTTTGATTGATTCCCCTAAAACTAAAGGATAAAATTGCATCGGAACATTGTTTTATAATACCCGGCAATTTTTCTTTCTCTTCCTCTGACCATTTTCCAAGCACAAAATCGACCTGCTGGCCCTTATGGAATGTATTTCCAATACCAACACGCAAGCGCACATAATCTTTGCCAATATATTGCTGAATGTCTTTCAGACCATTATGACCACCATCACTGCCCTTGGTTCGTATTCGTATTTTTCCAAAATCCAGATTGAGATCATCAACGACGACAAAAATATTTTCTTTTTGGATATTGAGTTTTTCCATCCAATACTGCACCGCCTTGCCACTCCTGTTCATATAGGTAGATGGCTTTAATAAATATAAAGTCCTGCCACGATGCTTGATCTGGCTAAGTTCTCCCAGACGCTCATGCTTTATTTTTGCCTCATGTTTTTCATTGAGAGCATCAATAACTTCAAACCCGACATTATGCCGGGTTCCATAATACTCATTGTCCATATTGCCTAGTCCGGCTATTAAATACTTCATTGGATCAGATTCTATTTGTTCTTTACGGAACAAATGTAAAACAATGCCAAAAAGTTTATGGAAAATAGATGTTTTATCACGCATTCATTAAATTTTCTTGATTCGATTTGTCCGGTTTGTGGATCTGATTCAGGTTCAATAATAGAAAAGTAACAAAAAAGGCCACACTATATTGACGTTCGATAGTGTTTTCTACCATGAATGATAATAACATCAAAACATAGAGAGTCAGCAAAAATGGGTTTTTATATGCCTGTTTATACAATAAAGGGAAAAAGAAAGCAAGCATGAAAAAGATCAAACCGACGACACCTGTACTTACTGCTACTGAAAGAAACTGATTGTGGGGAAGATTGGTGGGGCTTTTCATGAAATATCTCATGTCATAGAGCGCTTGATAGTCTGTAAAAATATCACCCACGCCAACGCCTGTTACAGGGGAGGATTCAAATAATTCCCAGCCAATTTCATATGATCGGAATCTTTCTCCATCTGAAAAAGCAACCTCTTTGTTTTTTTGATGCATTTTAAAATCCAGAATACTGTATTCAATTTTTTGTTTGAAAGTTGGGATTGATAAATAGGCTACAACAGGTATAGTGAAAATTAATACCGCAATGACCAACATCTTCAGGTATTCTTTTTTCTGAATGGTTCTTCCAACAAAAAGCACCAGTAAATTGAAATATAAAATTACGATGCCACTTCTGACAGCGAGAATATGCAGAAAAACAAACAAGAAAACCACAATCACCAAAAGGGGCACTTTCTCCCATTTGAAAAAATTCACTTTCTTTTCGAGGACTATGATCAGCCCGAGTATTATGGCGTAGGAAACAAACAAACTGTATTTTATATGGTCAACCGGCGTTTCGATGGACTGTCCTGAACCGATGATGGATAGAACAGATTCCTGCATGTCAAAGATTGTTTTTAAAACGCCAAAAGAACTGAAAAACATCAAGAGGATATAAAAAAACATCAACGAATTAAATTCCTTTTTGCTAAATCCTGGTAATATGAAAAATGCAAAAGGCAACAATAAAAAGGGTAGTTTCATCTGGGTGAAAAATTGCCAGCTTTGTTTATCGGTTGAATTGAAAAATGAAAATAAACTGATCCAGAAAAAAAGGGTTAACACTATGTAAACCTTATTGCGGGTAAACCGCTTAAATTTTCTCCTTAATTCAGGGAATATAGATATATGAATAGGTTTTTTTTTGATTTCAATTAGTCCAGAGATCAAAATCAGGAGCATCGAAATCACCAATAAGGTTTTCGAATATATTAAGCCAACAAAGAGTAATAAGAGGCTTAAAAATATGAAAGTTTTATTTCGATTAGAATCGACCGATGAAATCATCCGATAAAAATATAAAATCTTTTCGATTATAAATACCCTGGCTCGAACAGCCTGTTCAATCAATTCGTTAATAGGTCTATCCTAGAATATTTTTTGCTTATTATTATGGAAACAAGTGCACTCTTGCATAAATAAAATAGAGGGGAACTTTGCTTTTACTTTCGAAAGTGATATTTTGGGAATCCATAAAATCAATTCAATGAATACGACCCGTAAACTATTGCAAAACTACCTAAACAGAGAAAGTAAGACCAGAGATATTTATCATGACCTTATGCCATTTAAGGTTCGAGAAATCTTGCTTATTTCTAGTTTGTACGATGCTTACAGCATTGAACGGGAGGGTCGGTTTTCTGAAATTATGTTGCACGAATACGGGAGTATGAATCTGACGACATTGCCTCGGATCACAGGTGTATCTTCTGAACAGGAAGCATTTGAAAATCTTGAATCCAGAAAATATGATCTTATCATTTTTATGGTTGGGATCGACAAGAAAGGCCCATTGCAGTTGAGTAAAAAAATAAAGTCTGCCTACCCGGACAAAGCAGTTTTTATGTTGCTTAACAATAATACAGATATTCCTGATTTCCAAATTTATGAGCGCGAGGGATATTTTGACAGGATATTTACCTGGAATGGCGAGTCCAGGATCTTCTTTGCCATGATAAAATACATAGAAGATAAAATGAATGCTGAGCCGGATACTAATTTGGCCGGGATCAGATTGATATTGATGGTGGAAGATTCTCCGATCTTTTATTCCAAATACATGACCCACCTATACCGGATCATATTTTTGCAAACAAGTAAACTGGTAAATGAACTCAGTTCAGATGAATTGTTTAAAGTGCTGAAACTTCGGGTCAGACCCAAATTGCTTTTGGCAACCAACTATGAAGAGGCACTTGAATACTTTGAGAAATTCAAGGATAATCTTTTTTGTCTGATCACCGATGTCCGTTTTACGAGAAAAGGTAAAATGGATGAAAAAGCGGGAGTGACCTTGCTTCGGGAGATCCGGAAATCAAAGAAGCATTTACCGGTCATTATTCAGTCAAGTGAAGTTAGTAATGCTAAGCTTGCCAACGAACTGAATACAGATTTCCTTGATAAGAATCATCAGAATGTATATAAAGAATTAAAGTTTAAAGTCAACCAGACCATAGGGTTTGGCAATTTTATATTCAAAAATTATAAGGAACAGGTTGTTGCTATTGCCAAAAACATTTTTGAGTTTGAAAATATAATACATACCATTGAAGAAGAATGCATTCTTTTTCATGCGAGGCGAAATGATTTTTCAAAGTGGTTGATGGCCAGAAGTGAATTTCAGCTTGCCAAGGTCCTGGTTTTAAAACAAGCGGATGAATTCCAGAATGCCGAGCAGATCAGACATTATATCATAAATACAATTTCAGAATATAAACAAGATATACCATTTGGGAAGGTAATTCCTTTTGATGAAAAGTCTTGTATGGATGCTGATAATATCGTTCGGCTTGCAGAAGGTGCTCTGGGTGGCAAGGGAAGAGGTATTGCATTTGTTAATTCACTCAAACGTCAATTTGATTTTGACCACAAACTTCCGGGGTTAAAAATAAAAACACCCAGAACAGCTGTTATCGGAACAGATGCATTTACGGATTTTGTTGAGAGTAACAATCTGGAATTTGACCAATTGGAAAACTATGATTATGTAGAGATCAAGAAACGATTTTTGGCTGGATATCTTAACCATGAATTGGTACAGCGCTTGAGTCATATACTGGATGTTTGCCAAAAACCGCTTGCGATCCGTTCATCCGGATTGTTGGAAGATAGCCTTTCTCAGGCTTTTGCCGGAATTTTTGAAACCTATGTAATCCCAAATAATCATACTGAAAAAAAGGTTCGGTTGAGGCAGTTGACAGATGCAATTAAATTGGTTTATGCATCAGTTTTCTCACACAAGGCTGTGAATTATATAAATGCAGTTCACTATAAAATCGGGGAGGAGGAAATGGCAATCGTTATTCAGGAACTCGTGGGGAACGAATTTGATGGAAGCTATTATCCCCATATCAGTGGTGTCGCCCAATCCTATAATTTCTATCCATTTGGTCACATGAAACCAGAAGAAGGGTTTGCAGTCGCTGCCCTTGGTTTGGGAACCTATGTTGTCGATGGTGAAAATGCCTTTAGGTTTTCGCCCTATTATCCAGACACGCAACTCTTATCTTTAGATGACCAGGTCAAAAGTTCACAAGTGTATTTTTATGCCGTGGACATGACCAAAACAGATCTGAATCTTTCGAATGGATCTATGTCCAGTCTCGTAAAATTGAATATAAATGTGGCTGAAAAACACGATAGTCTTAAGCATTGTGTTTCAGTTTTTGATTTAAATAACAAGGCTTTATATACCGGATTGGGAAGACCGGGACCCAGAGTAATAAATTTTGCAAGCATATTAAAGAATGAATATATTCCAATGGCGAAAGCCATCCAATTTATTCTGAATCTGGTCAAAGAAGCCTTTGGCTCACCAGTGGAAATTGAATTTGCTGTGGATTTAAAGCCTGATGATGAAGGAGATGCTTCCTTCTATATCCTGCAGGTAAAACCTTTGATCTTTTCTGTGGAAGATTATAGTATTGAATTGGAGGAACTGGATAAGGATAGAATGTTGATGTATGCAGAAAAAGGAATGGGAAATGGACTAATTGAGGACATTTGCGATATCGTTTACATTGATAATGAATTATTCGACAAATCCTATACCAGGGAAATGGCTGAGGAAATAGAAACGATCAATAAGAAAATGGTCAAGGCTGGTAAAAATTATATTCTGATCGGTCCTGGTAGATGGGGCACAAGAGACAGATGGATCGGGATCCCGGTCAATTGGGCCCAGATCTCCAATGCAAAAGTAATTGTGGAAACAAGCCTGGAGGGCTTTCCGCTGGATGCTTCATTCGGTTCTCATTTTTTCCACAATCTGACAACTTTAAATGTTGCTTATTTCTCAATTCGGCATGATCACCGTACGAGTTTTATTGATTATGATAAAATGGCAAATGGCAAATTGATTAAGAAATACAAATATTTCAGGCATGTTAGATTCAAAAAGCCGCTTGCCGTTAAAATGGATGGCAAGAAACAAATCGCTGTGATCGAATATACTGAGAATAAAAAATAAACTATTTGGCAGATTGCAGTTTTAGTTAACAGTTCGGCCAGTAGCTTTTTCCCGGTGATATTTTATATTGGCTGCCGCTTTGATGTCAACTAACAAATAGGCCATGGCACTAGATGAGTTTGTATAATAATTCTCATGATTGTATGTCATATAGCCTATTTCCCGGTCCCAGTCCTGAGCAAGTAATACAAATCGGCCGTTTACCTTTTTACTGGGACCAAACATTAGGTATTTATTTTCATCCTGGTCAAAACTTACGGCAAAACGATTTTTCTTCGGTACAAAAACCAAGGTTCCGGGCGTCCCTTTTGCTATGACGATTTTTTCAATTTTCCTTCCTTCAGTTACACGAATTTTTCCGTCTTTAATCGTTGTGTCATGTCCTTTTTCTTTTTTCATGAGCACAATGTCATGAGATAAGTAAAACTGAACATTTTGAAGATCTCTTTCCGTCCATCCATATTCTTCATACATCGTCTTTGTAAATGGTTTTAGTGTAGGTCCACAAGAAACTAAAAGGAAACTGAAAAGGCCAAGCAGGAAAATGTTTTGAAAAATTTTCATAGTCATATTGTTTATATTATTAGTTGCAAATTACTACTTCTAAATGATAAATTACAAATAGTATATTCAATTAACTAAAGTTTAATCTTTATTTAAGAAAGTGTTAATTCAAGGGCATTCCAAACCGGATCATCCGCAGGTTTTATGCTAAAAACCATAGGTGCATTACTTACGGGATGTAAAAATTCCATTTTCCAGGCATGAAGATGGATGGATCTGTCCGGGTTAGATCTTCTTGCTCCGTATTTTACGTCGCCCTTGACTGGGCAATTGATACTTGCCAATTGGGCTCGGATCTGGTGAAAGCGACCTGTGATCAGATCAATTTCAATGAAATAATATCTATTGCTTTTCCCGATCAGTCTGTAATCTAATTCAGCCGTCTTCCCGCCCTTAGATGATCTGGTGACATACGCCTTGTTTTTTTTCTTTTCCAGTATATGTGTTAGTCGACCCTGGTTAGGTACAGGTTCATTTTCTACCGCAGCGAGATAGCTTTTTTTTATTTTCTTTTCCTGTGTCAAAATGGACAGGCTGGAGGCAATGTCTTTGTTTTTGGCAAACAGAGTTAAACCGCTAACAGGTCGGTCGACCCGGTTTAAAATAAATAAGCTTTGTCCGAGTTTTTGTTCCAGTTGTAACTGTATGGATGGGTCACCGGTCTTGTCATTCTGCACCGGTACACCTGCTGGTTTATTAATGACTATGAGGAAGTCGTCTTCGAAAATAATTTTAATAGGATTCATTCCACTTCTTCATAATCAACGTATTCCCCATCTTCATCTTTTCTGTTTTGAATTTTATCCTGGTCTCTGGTTGCGATCTTTTTCGGTGCCAGAAAAAACTTATAGTACGTATAAACAATTAAACCCAATAGAAGAAACTTGATCATCTTTGTAATTTTGTGTAAAGGTCGTAATCAAATAATAAAAATTCAATTATAAGACAAACTAAAAGTAAAATCAATGGTTTTTTTTACTTTTGTCATTTATTGTTCACTATATTTTTTATTTGATCGTTATTCGAATATCTAATTGATAAACCTTAATTTAGCTTATGTGGTCAGGGAAAAAACTGAATAACTATGCCTCTTGGTTAGTTTTTATTGTTGCCTTGTTGGTATATTATTTTTCAGTAGAAAGGACAGGTAGTTTATGGGACTGTGGTGAGTTCATATTAGGAGCCTACAAAATGCAGGTTGTTCACCCACCAGGAGCACCACTTTTTGTTTTGATAGGAAGTATATTTGCTCACTTGGGGGACCTGTTGTCTGATGATCCTGCAGATATCGCTTTTGCGGTCAATTTAATGTCGGGTGTCTTCAGTGCATTGGCAGCAATGATGACGGCCAAGGTAACCATGATCCTTTCCAGATTGATGATGGTTGGTAGAGAAAATAAAGCCGACATTACTCAAAATATGGTGATTTCAGGAGCAGGGATCGTTGGAGGATTAGCGACTGCATTTGCCACCTCAATTTGGTTCTCCGCAGTTGAAGGAGAAGTTTACGCAATGTCCACCTTTTTTACAACCCTAACCGTTTGGGCTGCGATTAAATTTTATGCACTTCCCGACTCAAAGGACGCTGACCGATGGTTGATTTTTTCCCTCTTCTCTGTTGGGCTTTCTATCGGTGTTCACCTTTTAAGTGCGCTTGCATTCCCGGTGATCACACTACTTTATTATTATAAAAAATATAAGAAACATACTTATTGGGGTATTTTTACCAGTCTCCTCATTGGGGTTGTAATGATGGGATTCACATTGAAGATCGTCATTGCCGGTATTCCGTGGTTATGGACCAAGTTTGAATTGTTTATGGTTAATTCACTGGGTGCACCTTTCCACACAGGTCTGATTCCAACCCTTTTGGTTGTATTCGGAATTGGATTTTTAGGAATCTGGTACGCAGAAAAAAAGAAAAGTTACTTGTTGCACCTGATCACTTTAGGTGCGATAGTTATTACCACAGGATTCTCAACGATCGGAGTTGTTGTTATTCGTGCGAATGCGGATACTCCTGTTAATATGAACGTTCCTAATGATGCATTCAGATTATTGCCTTACATCAACAGGGAGCAATATGGAGAAAGGCCATTTATTTATGGTCCTTATTTCGATTCCAAACCTGTTAGTTATGATAAGGAGGACAGGTACGGAAGAGTAGGAGACAAGTATGAGATCGTCGATGAGAAGATCACACCTGTATATGATAAATCAGACAATATGTTATTTCCGCGTTTAGGTTCGGCTGATAATGGAAGACCGGCACTTTACAGAGCCTGGTTGAACAAAAGAAGTGGAAAACCGAACATGCTGGATAATCTGAGATTTATGTTTCAGTATCAGATCGGATGGATGTACTGGCGATATTTTATGTGGAACTTTACGGGTAGGCAAAATGGGGAACAAGGATATTATGATTCAGATGTTTCAAGTGGTAACTGGGAGTCCGGGATAAAATTCATTGATGAGTGGAGGTTGCATAACATGGATGAAATGCCTGATTCAATGAGGACGGAAGAATCCAAAAATCACTACTATTTCCTTCCTTTCCTTTTTGGCTTATTGGGTATGTTTTATCAGGCTAAAAAGAAGAAGAAAGATTTCTTTGCTGTTTTCACTTTGTTCATGATCACAGGGGTCGGCATCATTATATATTCGAACCAACCCCCCAATGAACCGAGAGAAAGGGATTACGTGCTTGTAGGTTCAATATTTACTTTCGCGATCTGGATCGGAATGGCAGTTCCGGCACTTTTTGAAATCCTCAAAGAAAAATTATCGGCCAATAAAAACATTATTGGTGCGGTATCCTTTGCATTGGTTTTGATAGCGCCTTTGTTAATGGGCTTCCAGAATTTTGATGACCACAGTCGTATGAAACATTATGGATCCAGAGATTATGCGTCGAATTTCCTTAATTCCTGCGAACCAAATTCGATTATTTTCACCTATGGTGATAACGATACCTATCCACTTTGGTATGCACAGGAAGTAGAAGGAATACGAACTGATATCCGGGTGGTGAATTTAAGTTTGATAGCGGTTGACTGGTATATCAATAAACTAAGGAGTAGGGTAAATGATTCAGCACCAATAAATCTAACCCTTACCGAAGAGGCGATCCGGGGAGATAGCAGAAACCATTTGTTGTTTTACAATCAGCCGATTGAGAGGCTTCAACAATCTCTTGAGTTGTCCACAGTACTTAAATTTATGGGAGAAGAGCATGAGCTGAAAGCAGGAACCAGTGCTTTTGAAAGTTTTATTCCAACCCAGAAAATGCATATTTCCATTGATAAAAACAGGGCCTTAGCATCCGGTTGGGTTGCAGAAGCAGACTCGTTGAATATAGTTGACCGTATCGAAATTTCGTTTTCAAAAAATTATTTGACGAAGGATGAAATGGCTATTTTGGATGTAATTGGATCCAATATTTACGACCGGCCGATATATTTCGCGGTAACCTCCAGGAATGAAAAATTGATGGGCTTAAATGATTTCATGCAATTAGAAGGACTTGGACTTCGAATCATGCCGATCAAAACGAACAGTAATAAATCGCTTCAGATTTATGGAAGTGGCCGAACTGATGCTTTTAAGATCTTTGAAAATGTGATGGAAAAATGGCGTTGGGGAAATTTTGATAAGGAGGAAACTTTCATCAATACGAGTTATAGTGCGGAAGTAAATGCCATGAAAATGGCAATGAGCCGCGCCGCTCAGGATCTTGTTCGAGCAGGAGATATGGAAAAGGGAATTGCGCTGTCAAAGAAATATTTTGAAGCATTTCCACATTTCAATTTCCCTTATGATTATTCTGTATTACCATTTGTAGAAGTGCTTGTGCAGGGTGGGGAATATGAAGAAGCGAAGAAACAAATGGATATCCTTGCAGAGGCCAGTGTACAAAACATGGAATTTTTCTTTTCGCTTGACGATGAGGATCTGGACTCATTTGAGAGAAGTATTCAGGTGACACAGGTTTCCATTAATGGCCTGTTGAGAATTGTAGGTAAAGTTAAGGATGACGCATTTAAGGAGCGGGTTGAAGCCATGTTGAAACAATATGATTATAATAATTTACAGAATTAATATTCAATTCTGAATAACTGAATGAAATAGCTGTGAAAAAAATTTCCATTGGATCAGACCACGCTGGATATGCTTACCGGGCATCGGTCATAACGATGCTCGGCAAAATGGGTTATGAAGTAATTGACCATGGCACGGCTACAGAGGCTTCAGTTGATTATCCGGATCACATTCATCCTGTAGCAGAGGATGTTACAAATGGGAAAGCATCATTTGGGATCATTTTATGCGGCAGCGGTAATGGTGCCAGTATGGTTGCCAATAAACATCAGGATATCCGTGCTGCTTTGTGTTGGAAAAGAGAACTGGCAGCCTTGGCAAGGCAGCATAATAATGCAAATATTTTAGGTATTCCTGCCAGGTATGTAAGTCTTAAAATGGCCAAAGATATGGTCAAAATCTTTTTAAGTACTGCATTTGAAGGGGGAAGACACCAAACACGTGTTGATAAAATCCCTGTGAAATAATTGGGAGTTTCAGCACTTAAGCTGATTTATTTGACCTTTGCTGCTTCTGTTTTATATCCAGGCTGACCAGAATTGCTATGAATCCCCAGAACAGGACGCTGAGTTTGTCCGTATCAAGAAAATTATTCAGAAATCCATGGAGTAGATAAGTGATCAATCCCAGTGTTGTGAACAAAGCCAGCCATTTCATTTCTTCATCGATGGCATTATGGTATACTCTGAATCCAGTCAATAAGGAGAATATTCCGATCAAAAGGAAATAAATAGGTCCCAAAATCCCAGATTCTGCCAATGGGCCCAGGTATTCACTATGTGCATTGCCTCCGTCACCAAAATTGGTGCTGATTATCGTTTTTTCCTTTGAATATTGAAAAGGTGCATATTGGAAAGTATAGGTACCTGGCCCCCAGCCAAAAACAGGTTTTTCTTTAAATAATCTGATGGCGCTGTTCCATCGGTTGAGTCTTTCTACATTCGAAGCATCTGTTGTTATATTGGTAATGGAACTTATATGTTTGTTGAAATCCCCGGAAGAATCCTGTTGGTTTTTTTCTAAAGCAAAAAGGATATCGTTGTAAAAGAATGTTCCTGAACCGAACGTCAGAACCGCGATCAAAAATACCCATTTGAATTTGATTTTTAAAAGTACCAGACCGAGTACAGACAATGTAGCGACAACACTTAACCAGGCAGCTCTGGAATAACTGAAGACCAGTGCAAATATTATAACACCAAAGGAAATTTGAGCAAATCTTTTTAGAAAAGTGCTGTTGTATTGGCCGCGCATCATTGGAACAACCCCAAAAAGGATCATTGCTAATGCAGCACCATAAGAAGTATGGTCATTATAAAAAGGGGAACATACCCAATTACTGGCCTCTTGGTCATTCAGGCCATAACCCAAATGCTTGTTGATCGTATAAATTATCACAAAACCTAGTCCTGCGGCATACATTCCCAAGAACCACTTAATATTCTTTTTATCCTTAAATAAAATTGATAATAAAAAATAGAATGGTACAATGAACCAAATTCGGGAGGCCAGAAATTTGAATGAAACTGCAGGTAAACTACTGGTTGCACTTGTGACCAGGATCCAGAAAATGGAAAAATATATGGTTAAGGTAACCGGATGTGTGAAGATGGATTTATGGTAGGATTTATCCAGAAATATTTTAATAAAGAATAAAACGGTCAGAAAAACCAGCAAAGGTTCCGTAGGCAGATACATGTCAGTCCCTATACCCGGAAAATATTCCCGTAAGGGAACGGATAATGGTGCCAGAAAAACGATCAATAATAAGGCTTTATCCATTTTAACGAAAATGAAAAGGAATGCCAATAATGCCAGGGGAAGTAATAATAAAATGTATTTTTCATCTCCGATGTACCAGCTCGAGACAAAAATATAACTCAGGCTAATGACCAGAGCAAGACTTATATGCTTCCAGTTATTTCCCAAGATCAGTTTTTAATTTTTCTGATATTTTCAATAATGATCAAAGCGACAAAACACAGAATGATAGCAGAAATAGCACTTCCTGCGAGAATCAACCATCTTATCGGATACGATTTTTTATCGGCTACGATGGGTTTGGATATCACAGAACTATAGGTCAGTTTTCGGTCAAGTTCCGTCACATGTTCATCATGATCATCCTTGTATTCCAGGTAGCGACTGTTATTGAATGCGACCAGACTATCCAGAAAGGTGATCTCATCACTGAATTCAACCATGTTTTTATATAGCTGATCTGCAGTACCATTGTTTTTAAGGTAGGCCTCTGTTATTTCACGGGTTTGTTTTTTTGGATTGATCAGATTCACTTTTTTTCTAAGCGTTTTTAGCTTAGTTTTTAAAGAGTCATTTTCCAAATTAATTCTGGCCATTTCTTTTACGCCTCGTTCGACCCTTTCCATATTTCTCAGGTCCTGAACTGATTTAACCAGCTCATTATAAAAGACGCTGATGGAATCTGCCATTGCTGCTGCAAGGGTTGCATCTTTATCGAGTACTGTGATCCGAACAGATTCATAAGAAGTTTTGGAAAAGCTTATATGATCATTGAGGTCATTGAACATATAAGTTTGGGCAAATTCAGTTTGGGGATCTATTTTATAATGTTCATAAAGCTTAAATGTATTTATAAGACGAAGTTTCAGATCGGTTGACTGAAGCATTTGGAGCATTTGTTCGGTCATGCTTTCATCGCCGTATTCGTTCAGGTTGATAGGATACAGGATTGATTCTGATTTGAATTTTGGAGTTATGAACCTCGGCCCGGAAAAAATGAAAGCCAGGATCAGTGCAGCAGTTGTGGAAATAAGGAAAACCCATCGGTTTTTCCAGATGAAACTAAAGAGATTACCATTACTGAAGAAATTCTCAATATTTTGGTAGTCGACAGATTCTTTATTTTGGTGGTTCATAAAAGCTTTTGTTTTCTACGGTTTTAAACTTGGTATCGGGTTTATTTATTTTCTCTTTAAGTTTCAAGTTTACTAAACTTTAGAGGTTTTGATAACATAAAATTAAAAAAAAAGAAAAAAGCTAATTTTATAGGAGGCTTAAATTTGCATATTCAGGCATGAAAAAAATAAAAAAGTGCGAAAAAATAGCTGTTTTTCAATCTTTTATGAAGGTTCGTTGATTTTTTTTTGAATTTTGCTTTGAATTTGAAATCATAACATATACATTTGCGAACCCGTTCAAAACGGGAAAATTAATCATTTAAATTATTGCGAAGTGAATACATTGAGTTTTAAAACAAAGTCGCTGCGGAAAGAAGATGTGAACAGGCAATGGTTTATCATAGACGCTGACGGAGAAGTGGTAGGAAGAATGTCTAGTAAGATAGCACATGTCCTTAGGGGAAAGCATAAGCCAGATTATACGCCTCATGTTGATAACGGCGATTTCATCATTGTAATCAATGCTGACAAAGCTAGATTTACAGGTGATAAACTAAATCAGAAAGAATACATTACTTATTCAGGTTATCCTGGAGGGCAAAAGAGAAGAACTGCAAAGGAAATGTTTGACAAAAAGCCTATTGCTGTGATTGAGAATGCTGTAAAAGGAATGCTTCCCAAGACAAAACTGGGAAACAAAATGTATAAGAAATTATTTGTGTATGCAGGAACAGAACATCCGCATAAAGCACAGAAACCTCAAGCTTTTAAATTTTAATTGGTATGGAGATGATAAATGCAGTAGGTAGGAGAAAAGCATCCGTTGCCAGGATATATCTAACTAGTGGTAGTGGAAAAGTAACTGTTAATGGAAAAGCATATGAAGTGTATTTTCCTCAGATACATATTCAACAGAAGATCGTAGCGCCTTTTAAGGCTGTTGAGATCGGTGGGGAATATGATGTAAAAGTGAACGTTAAAGGTGGTGGTTTCAAAGGACAAGCTGAAGCAGTCAGAATGGCGATTTCAAAAGCACTGGTTGAGATCAATGCAGAATACAGAAAACCATTGAAGGATCTGAAGTACCTGAAGAGAGACTCGAGAGTTGTTGAACGTAAGAAATATGGTAAGCCTAAAGCAAGGAAAAGCTTCCAGTTCTCTAAGCGTTAATTTTTATCACCATTTTGAAAAAATAGAAAGATGCCTAATATCGAATATAAAGATTTGTTGAATGCTGGTGTACATTTTGGCCACATGAAGCGAAAATGGAATCCTAAAATGTCTCCATATATTTTCATGGAGCGTAAAGGAATTCATATCATCGACCTGAACAGAACCATCGAAGGAATGGAGAATGCTGCCCGATATATGAAGCAATTAGCGAAGTCCGGACAAAAGATCATGTTTGTTGCTACTAAGAAGCAAGCAAGAGAGATTGTAAAGGAGGCTGCTGAAAGTGTAAATATGCCTTATGTTACTAACAGATGGTTGGGGGGTATGATGACCAACTTTGCTACGATCAGAAAATCTGTAAAGAAAATGCAGAAGATCGAAAGCATGTTGAATGATAAAACGCTGACTGGAATTACAAAAAAGGAAAGACTAACCCTGACAAGAGAGAAAGCAAAGTTGTATAAAGTGCTGGGTGGTATTGCCAATCTTAACCGAATTCCTGCTGCCGTTTTCGTGGTGGATATTACTCACGAACATCTTGCAGTGGCTGAAGCCAACAAGTTGGGAATGAAAACGTTTGCCCTGGTTGATACAAATTCGAATCCAAATAAAGTTAATTTCCCTATTCCTGCTAACGATGATGCTTCAAAATCAGTTGAGATCATTACCAAGTATTTGGTAGAAGCAATCAAAGAAGGATTGGAGGAGAAAAACAAAAAGGACACGGAAAAAGAACTAGAATCTAAAAAATAATAAATTTTAAGAATTATGAGCGATATAATAATATCTGCTGCAGATGTAAAACAGTTAAGAGATCAGACCGGAGCTGGTATGATGGATTGCAAAAAAGCCTTGGTTGAAGCTAAGGGGGACTTTGAAAAAGCAGTAGAATACCTTCGAAAGAAAGGTCAAAAAGTATCTGATAAAAGAGCCGACAGAGAAGCAAATGAAGGTGTAGTTATTGCTTCTTTATCCGATGATAATAAAAGAGGAGTTGTAATAAAGCTGGGTAGTGAAACTGATTTTGTAGCAAAAAATGAAAATTTTATCAATCTGACTCAAAAAATTGCAGAACATGCATTGAAGTTATGGCCTGCAGACCTTGATCAATTGCTGGATAGCAATTTTGAAGGTGTGGTTTTAAGAGATAAAATTCTGGAGACAGTAGCTGCAATTGGTGAGAAAATTCAATTATCAAATTTCGAGAAAGTCGAAGCTCCATTGGTTGTATCTTATATTCATATGGGAAACAAAGCTGGTGTTCTACTTGGGATGAATCTTGATAATGATGATTTTATTGAGGTCGGAAGAAACCTTGCGATGCAGGTAGCTGCTATGAGACCTATTTCTTTGGATAAGGATGGTATTAATTCTACCATTATTGAAAAGGAGATTGAAATCGGTAAAGAGCAGGCAAGAAGAGAAGGGAAACCTGAAGCTATGCTTGATAAAATTGCCTTGGGTAAATTGAATAAATTTTACAAAGAGAATACCTTGTTAAATCAGGTATATGTAAAAGATGGAAAATTGTCCGTAACTGAATATTTGAAGTCAGCCAATAAAGACCTTAAGGTCACTGAGTTCAAACATGTTAAACTCGGCTAATTGATATAATAAGTAAAAAAGCGAATTCATTTGAATTCGCTTTTTTTATGTCTGCCTTCTAATTATGTCAATAAAAAATGCTTTTTATCTTTATATCTTCCCAATCTTATGGTCAGGTATTTGTACATTTAAAACCAAATAAAAAAATCAAAAATGGCTATTAATTATAAACGTGTATTACTAAAACTCAGTGGAGAATCTTTGATGGGTTCAGAGGGATTTGGAATCTCTCCTGATATGTTACTTCACTATGCGAAACAAATAAAACTTTTGGTTGAGAATGGGGTTGAAACAGCGATTGTGATTGGGGGTGGAAATATTTACAGAGGTTTGAATGCGATGGATTCGGGAATAGAAAGAGTGCAGGGGGATTATATGGGTATGCTGGCTACATGCATCAACGGGATGGCACTTCAGAGTGCTATGGAGTCAGTTGGCGTAAAAACCAGATTGGTTTCCGCTATCGAAATGAATAAAATTGCGGAACCGTACATTAGAAGAAGAGCTATACGACACCTTGAAAAAGGAAGAGTAGTTATTTTTAGCGCAGGGATCGGAAGTCCGTATTTCACAACTGATTCTGCTGCCGCACTGAGAGCAAATGAAATAAATGCAAATGTGATTTTAAAAGGAACCCGGGTGGATGGTGTTTATAGTGCTGATCCGGAAAAAGATGCCAATGCAATTAAGATCAAACAAATATCTTTTGCAGATGTGATCAGGAAAGGTCTGAACGTCATGGATATGACAGCCTTTACACTTTGCCAGGAAAATGATTTACCTATCATTATATTTGATATAAAAAATCCTGAAAATCTTGTCAGGATCATAAAAGGTGAAGATATAGGAACTTTAATAAGCTGATAATTTTCTTTATGGAAGATAATAATAATAAAAGGACAGATGTGAATGAATTAGGTGAGTTTGGATTGATCGAACATCTGACTGCCAATTTTAAATTGCGAAATGAGTCCAGTATTCTGGGCGTCGGAGATGATGCTGCAATCATTGATAACGGTAAATTTCAAACCGTTGTATCAACTGATTTGCTTATCGAAGGGATTCATTTTGATCTGATCTATACCCCGCTCAAGCATTTGGGTTATAAATCTGTGATTGTGAATCTTTCTGATCTGTATGCGATGAATGCGATACCAAAACAGATCACTGTGAGTTTGGGACTATCAAACCGCTTTTCAGTTGAAGCGCTGGAGGAATTATATCATGGGATTCAAAGAGCCTGTGATGTATATGGCGTGGATTTGGTGGGTGGTGATACCACCTCTTCAAATAAAGGACTCATTATAAGCATCACGGCTATCGGTCAGGGAGAAACGGACAAATTAGTGAAAAGAAGCGGAGCAAAAGAAGGAGACGTGATCTGTGTTACTGGTGAACTGGGTGGTTCCTATATCGGCCTTCAATTGATGGAACGAGAAAAGCAACTATTTCTTTCTAAAAAGGATAAACACTTTAAGGTTGATTTTGAAGACCAGAAATATGTTGTTGGTAAACATTTGCTGCCTGAAGCCAGAAAAGATATTATAGAGTTTTTCAGAAAGGAGAATATCGTACCTAGTTCAATGATGGATATTTCAGACGGTTTGGCCTCAGAATTATTTCACATTTGTAAAAACTCAAATGTAGGCGCTTATATTGAAGAAGGGCAGGTACCTATAAATATTGAAACACAGCAAATGGCTATTAAATTCAATATGGATCCCATCTCAGCCGCATTGAGTGGCGGTGAAGATTATGAATTACTGTTTACAATAAAAAGAGAAGACATTGATAAGATCAGGTTTCAGCCTGAAATTGCCATCATTGGTGATGTTGTTGAGAAAAAAGATGGCATCAAACTACATACAACGGGTGGGAATATACATGACATAAAAGCACAAGGCTGGAAGCACTTTTAATTAGGAAAAATTCTATTTTGAATATGCGGATTTTTTGGAATGCTGTATATATCATTTTTATTTTTTTGTTCGCAGGATCAGTTGGCCTGGCACAGAATGAAGAAAATTATGATGTTGAGCCAGGGGATGAATATGATTTTGAAGAGGAAACAACGGATGAATCAAAAGATTTTGGCTTGCTGTTAAGCTTTGATTTTGACTGGAATCAACCAGTTTCACTAACTTATGAAAGGTTTAAAAAACCAATATTTGGTTTTAATACAAATGTACTTTATCAAATAGATCCAAATAAGCCCATCTTTACTGGTATGGGTTTTTCAATAGGACAATTTAGTCAGTCATCAATTGAATACTACGACTTTCTTGAATTTGATGAGTTCTTATTCAAAAAGACCACCAGTTTTCGAATGCTGAATATCGACCTGAAAATGAGGTATTTTCCATCATGGACCTGGTTGTATTTTGAACCCTTTATTGATTTGGGAATTGGTCCAAGATATGTATTTGCTCTAACCAGCATTCATAATGTAGATCTTGATGAAAATCAAAATACCCGTTTTGAGAATGGAGACTGGGAACTCGCTTATTCAGTGGGATTTGGAAGTTTAATAAAATTAGGGTCCATAAATGAAAACATATTTGGACATTTTAGCTTTAATTATAGTAGTGGTAATAACAGCTTTTTCTATTTGAAAAAAGGGGGTGTTGCAACGGGTGACCCGATCGACCAATATGACCGCAAAAGTATTCCGGTTCGATTTTTAAAGATCGATTTTGGATTGATCTTATATATATAATATGGACAAACAAGATAATATAAATACAATTAGTCAAGAAATTACCGTAGACCGCGGACAATCTCCCATCAGGATTGATGTTTTCCTGTTGAATAAACTCGAGTTTGTAACCAGAAACAGGATACAATCAGCGATTAAAGAGGGGAAAGTACTGGTGAACGATAAAATTGTAAAGCCGAATTATAAGGTTCGTCCTTTGGATTCTATTTTACTGGAAATGCCAGGTAACAGAGATGAATCAAAAGGTGTTGAACCTGAAGATATTCCTTTGAAAATAATTTATGAAGATGATGATCTACTGGTTTTGGATAAAGAACCAGGTATGGTTGTTCATCCGGGTATTTCAAATTATTCTGGTACATTAGTCAATGCTTTAAGTCATTATCTGAAAGATGAGGACCTGCCGATTTTGGCTGGAAATAAGGCAGACAGGGCTGGACTTGTTCATCGTATAGATAAAAACACTACCGGACTTCTGGTAATTGCCAAAAATGATGATACACTTTCTCATCTTGCCAAACAGTTTTTCGATCACTCGGTAAAAAGAGAATACGTTGCATTGGTTTGGGGAAACTTTGATGAGAAATCCGGAACCTATACTGGTAATATAGACAGGCACCCAAAACATAGAAAACAAAGAGCCGTTTTTCCCGAAGGTGATAAAGGAAAACATGCAATTACACATTATGAAGTCCTTGAGGACTTCTATTATGTAAGTCTGGTAAAATGTAGATTGGAGACGGGAAGAACGCATCAGATCCGGGTACATATGTCTCATTTCGGACATCCGGTATTTAATGATCCAGATTACGGAGGTGATCAGATCATCAAAGGAACAGTCTTTACAAAATATAAGCAATACGTTCAAAATTGTTTCAATATGATGCCAAGACATGCACTTCATGCTAAATCGCTTGGCTTCATTCATCCTAAAACAGGTGAACAGATGCATTTTGAAATACCAGTTCCTGAAGATTTTGCAGCGGTGGTTGAGAAATGGAGAAATTATTTGAGTGGACGTAAAAAATCACTTGAACATGACTTTCAATAGGCCTCAAAGAATTCAAATTATGAAAGAGCTTGGTCTCAGGCTCTTGGATCACAATGAGAAATATTTAACTGCCCGTGAAAAGGCATATTATGAAAATGCCTGGTTTACGCCAGACAATATTGATCAATCTATCGATGCCATTTGCAATTGTTTTCTTCAGGAAAGTTTGTTGACAGAATGGATGAAGCAATACGAAGAGCCAAAGGAATCAAAAAAAATCGGGTTGATCATGGCCGGAAATATTCCTCTGGTTGGATTCCACGATTTCCTTACCGTTTTTATGTCGGGGCACAAAGCCATCATTAAGTTATCCTCTAAGGATGAAAAACTTTTCCGTTTTGTATTAGATGAATTGTTAAGCATTGACCCTAAAGTAGAGGAAACATTTGAACTGGTTGAAAGATTGAAAGATTTTGATGCGGTGATCGCTACCGGCAGCAACAATACATCCAGGTATTTTGATTATTATTTTGGTAAATATCCGAATATCATCCGAAAAAACCGGAATGGTACGGGCGTTTTAACAGGTGATGAGACGGAAGAACAACTCAGGACGATTGGCAGGGACATTTTTGATTATTTTGGTCTGGGTTGCAGAAACATAACTAAAATATACGTCCCCGAAACCTATGAATTTGATTTATTGCTTAGGGTTTTGGACGAATACAAGGCCTTGAGCATGCATCATAAATACAAGAATAATTACGATTATAATTATGCTTTGTATCTCTTGAATAAAGAGAAGTTTCTTGCGAATGAAAATCTAATTTTGAGGGAGGACCCAGCTTATATTTCAAGAATTTCCTGTGTGCATTATGAATATTATAAAAACCTGAATGACCTGAAAGAACGACTGAACCTTGACGGGGAACTCATACAATGCATCTGTACGAAAGACGGACAAATTTTAGGTTCTGAGAATGAATTCGCTTTTGGTGCCAGCCAGATTCCGGCATTAGGTGAATATGCGGATGGCGTTGATACCATGGCTTTTTTAAGTAATTTGAAATGACAAAAGGAGAACGGGCAAAAGAAATAGCAGACATTCTGGAATTTCATTATCCGGAAGTTCCCATACCCCTGGAACATTATGATCCCTACACCTTATTAATTGCAGTATTGCTTTCTGCTCAAAGTACCGATAAAGGCGTAAATAAGGTTACACCCATTTTATTTGCCAAAGCGAATAGCCCCGAAAAAATGGTTAAACTAAGTCCTGCAGAAATTGAGGCGATCATCAAACCTGTTGGTCTTTCGCCTCGAAAATCAAAAGCCATCCACCAACTATCCCAAATCCTCCTGGATAAGCATAACGGAGAAGTGCCAAAAGATATGGAAGCATTGGAAGCATTGCCAGGGGTTGGTCACAAAACTGCCAGTGTGGTTGTTTCACAAGCTTTTCAAATACCTGCCTTTCCTGTTGATACGCATATTCACAGACTGGCCTATCGCTGGAAACTGAGTACAGGTAAAAATGTGGTTAAAACAGAGAAAGATCTTAAAAAACTTTTCCCTGAAGAGAGCTGGAATAAATTGCATTTGCAGTTCATTTATTTTGGACGGAGCCATTGCCCTGCCCGGGGACATAATCCTTCTGAATGTCCCGTTTGCTCTATTTATGGTCGCAAGGATATGAAATAAGTCGACCGGCCCCGTTGATACATTAAACTAATAAATAATGTGTTTTGCTCTGTAATTCTTTTTAATATGGATCATTTTGAGTGATATTTCAATCATTAACGGATTATTAACATCGAAAATTGAAATCATTAGACAGATTCATTATACATTTGTCAATAACAACATGCTGCTGGGTATATATTTTTGATTGTTGCCTGCTTTGTGTGATAAGATATTTTTATTAATTCAATAAAATAAAAAAATGATGAAGAAATTATTGTTATCCGCTTTTGTAATGTTGGCTGTTGCAAGTTTTACTTTTGCACAGAACACAGAAGCGAATAAATCAACTGACACCAATGGCCCTGTTTTGTCATTAACAAGTAACACCATTGATTATGGTACTATTGAGCGAAACTCAGAACCATTAAGAAAAGTGGCTTTTACGAACACGGGAAATGAACCATTGATCATAAAAAGTGCCAGAGGTAATTGTGGATGTACAGTTCCAAAATGGCCAAAAGAACCAATTCTTCCTGGTGAAACTAAAGAACTGGAAGTTAGATATGCTACCAACCGTGTTGGTAAATTCAGTAAGAAAGTTACATTGACAACCAATGAAACTACCGGAATTCCACACGTTATTAAAGTTACAGGAGAAGTGTTGAAGCCAGCAGAGGATGAAGGCGTTCCTGCAGGTCAAAAGAACATTCTAAACAAATAGAATAATCTGTCAATTTTACGTTTTAAGGCCCCTTAATTGGGGCTTTTTTTTTGTCATATTGCCAGGTACCCAACAAGATTGAAGCTCTGGTCGAATTATTATTTGATTTAATTAATAAATTATAGGCCTGAAGGAAGAAATTTCCTCTTCGTTTCATAATTTTAAGAACGAACTATTTATTTTAGTTCTTTTCTATTAAATAGGATGAGGTCTTTCTGTCTGGATTTAAATTAGTTTCACACAGCATGCTGCCCAAAAAGCAGTTTTGAATCAGATAAACAAAAAGTCATCGGGCCTGTTTACCAAATAAAACTTTGCATATGTTTATTGTTATTTCCCCCGCGAAAAGACTGGATGAAAAATCCAAAATGTTTGAAGATTATACCTTGCCTCGGCACCCGGATAAAACACAGGTACTAATTTCCATACTCAAGGGATTCTCACCGGCTGAACTACAGGAATTGATGCATATCAATCCACAACTGGCTGACCTTAACATTGACAGGTATCATAATTTCAAAAAAAGACATAACAAACAAAATAGTTTGCAGGCGATATTTGCTTTCAACGGGGACGTATTTCTTGGTCTGCAAGCGAAAACCATGACTGATGAATCCATCCGGTTTGCGCAGGATCATTTGCGTATACTTTCGGGCTTATATGGTGTTCTTAGGCCTTTGGACCTGATTCAGGCTTACCGACTTGAAATGGGCACCAAAGTAAAAACCGAAACGGCAAATGAGCTGTATTCATTTTGGGGTACGCTGATAACATCCATGATCAAATCAGATATGCGTAAAGTTAATTCTGATGTTTTGATCAATCTTGCCTCTAATGAATATTATAAAGCAATAGACACAAAAAAGATAAAGGCAAGGATCATTACTCCAAATTTCAGAGAAGACAAGGATGGTGAATTGAAATTCTATCCCGTTTTTGGTAAAAAAGCAAGGGGTTTGATGTCCAGATACATTATTGACAATCAAATTTCAGACCCGGAAGACCTGAAAGGGTTCAATTATGAAAATTATTACTACGATGAACGAAATTCCACGGAAGATGAAATGATGTTTATCCGTTAAAACTTTTTGCTTTTACAATTCTTTTTACTGATTCTAGTAAAGATATCTCGCTTCGTTACAGCTTTTTTTATAAGTCAATATGGCCTAACAGGAAATGGAGTCTGTTGAACTTTATTTTATTTATCATAGCTCTTTTTGTACCTTGCAAATAGAACTTATTTATGGTAGCCACTAAATTTCTGAGCATGCAGAAAGTCCTTTCCATTTTCTTTTTAATATTTTTAATGAATTCCCTCTTCGGTCAAATTGGTTTTGACAAATCAAATCAATTGATCAGAAACAAGAAGATAAGATCTACTGTAAGCGTTGGAATCAGCGACATGAATGCCGACTATAAAGACGACCTCATTTTTCTTGATAAGGGTCAGGACTTGATCGTTGCTCATCAAAACGGTCCAGATTCAGAATTTGACCTGATAGAAAGTGGCAAGATTCTGGAATATCCCGCATGGGCACTTTCACTTGGTGACCTGGATAATGATGGAGTCAATGAGATCTTCACGTGTGGAATAAACACCTATGGCAATATTTTCAAACTAAATCAAATGGGCAATTATGCGAATACGCAGCTTTTATTTGGGCTGACTTTTCCTCAGAATTCAAATATGGCCGATATTAATAATGACGGTTGGCTTGATGTTTTTGTGTGTGATGAAAGAGCCTACAATGATATTTACCTGAATGATCAGAGCGGTTATCTAGTGTATAATGATTTTATCGACATGAATACGATTCCTGAATCCGATAATTCCGGTAATTATGGGAGTGAATGGGTGGATTTTGATGATGATGGAGATATCGACCTATTTATTACAAAATGTATGGGAGGCATTGATTCACCCAATGATCCGCTTCGATTAAATGTGTTGTACCAAAATGATGGTTTTAACTACTTTACAGAAAAGGCAGGAGCCTATGGATTAAGGAATGGCGCACAATCGTGGACGGGTAGTTTTGCAGATTTGGATAACGATGGAGATCTGGATTGTTTTGTTTCCAATCATGATACCAGTCACGTGATATACCGAAATATTCTAAATGACACCTTTGTTGACGTTACTTCAGAATTGATCCCAGCTATCCAAACAGCTTCGATTCAATCAGCCTTAAGGGATTTTGATAATAATGGATATGTAGATATATACCTTAGCGGAAATAAGGATTTCATGTTTTGGAACCTCGGTGCAGATCAGTGGGTCACGGAGGAAAATCCATTCGGGGAACCGGATGTTTTTACTTTTGCAACCGGGGATCTCAATGATGATGGTTTTCTTGATCTGGTCACTTCTTATGGTCAATTGAATGAAACGGGTGATTATGATGATATTGTATGGATCAATCAGACCAATTCAAATCATTATTTAAAAATAAGCCTGATGGGAAATGTTTCCAACCGGATGGGGGTGGGGACAAAAGTCAAAGCATTTTCCGAATTGGGTATTCAGACCAGAGATGTAAAAATTGGTGAAAGTTACGGGACCACAAATTCGGCTAATATACATTTTGGTTTAGGGGCGGTCCAGCAACTGGATTCCTTGATCGTCTACTGGCCGTCAGGGATCATTGATAAATATTATGAAATTCCATCAGATCAGCATCTTTTGGTTCAGGAATCGAATTGCATCTCTACTTTTACGGATCTGATTCTTCAGGGAGATGAAGTGCTATGTGCCGGTGAATCCGTTCAGATCTCATTTGAACCTGAAGTTGAAAATTATCTTTGGTCAACCGGAGAAACGAATCAGACAATAGAAGTCTTTGATGAAAATAATTTACGCTGTATAGGGGTAGACAGTGAAAATTGCTTGCATTATTCAAATATTAAAAAAATTTGGTATCAGCCAGATCAGACATCAAAGATCAGGATTGAGCAGGGCGATAAAGTAAATTGTCCGGGAACCGAAGTCAAATTATCCTCTGCCAGTGCATCAGCCTATCTTTGGTCAACGGGGGAAACAGACCAAGAAATCAGTATTGATGTATCGGGCAGTTATTCAGTTGTTACGCAGGGCAACTGCGAATCGTTTGAAAGTGATCCCGTTTCCATTTTGTTTTTTGAGATTGATTTACCATTAATAGAATCAGATACTATATGGTTTCATGAGCCGGGACCCTTAGAACTAAATGCAACGGGTAATAATATTTTCTGGTACGATGCCATTGATGCACAAATCCCTATAGCTGCCGGTCTATTTTTGACAGACAGCCTCTTCCGGGATACCAGCTTTTATGTTGCGGATCAAATGCGCCATCAGGCAATCAATCAATCTGTAGGAATGATTGATCATGTGGGCTCACTTTTCGGAAGCAACACCATCAATTCAGGATTAAAATTCAATTGCTGGGATAGTTTGATCATTGATAGTATAACTGTAATAACGGACCTGCCCGGATTCAGGACTTTTGAGTTACGCCAATTAAATGAGCTGGATGGATCAAGGGAATTGATCTATTCAAAGGATATTTATTTGGAAAAATCAAAACAACAAATTGAGCTAGGATTTCAGGTAGATCCCGGGTTGAACTATATTATGACAACCAATCCAGATAGTAACCAGATTCATTTTGGTTACAACAGCCCAGGACTTTATCGATCTAATCAGGGCGTAACATTTCCATATTCTATAGAGGATTTGATTGATATATCTACTTCTCTGCACGGGCTCGGATATTATTATTACTTTTTCGATTGGAAGCTTAGGCCGTTGGGTATTAGTTGTGTCAGTGAAAAGGTTCCGGTTGTAATTATTCTGGATACGGTAGCAAACCAACAAATAAATTCAAGTCTGCATTCTGAAATAATGGTTTTTCCGAATCCCGGAGATCAGATAAATGTGCTGACGAGCGGATTTGTTGAAAATGCTGATTTAAGCTTTAAATTATATGATTACTTCGGATCAGAAATTTTAAGTAAAGATTTTACTCGAAATTTAACGATAGAACTGGACAGAATTGAGGAAGGCTTGTACCTGATCGTAATTGAAAACATAAAATCAGGAAAGCGATATACACAGAAGTATATTAGGAAGAAATAAAAAAAGCTCCCTAAGGAGCTTATTGGGTGGCTAATCGGATTTGAACCGACGACCTCCAGAACCACAATCTGGCGTTCTAACCAACTGAACTATAGCCACCGTATAAAATCGGTTTGCAAATTTAATACAAGTTTCAATTTAAACATTATTTTGGCAAAAAAATATTACAGTGAATTACATAATCAGGAAATTTAACAAGTCGGATCTGGGTGAAATGTACGAAATGATCCGAGAATTGGCCATTTTTGAGAAGGCTCCGGAAAAAGTGACGAATAGCGTTTCCCAAATGGAAGAGGAAATGGACTATTTTGAATGTTTTATTGTAGAGAATGAAGAAAAAGAAATTATAGGGATGGCTCTTTATTATTATGTGTACTATACTTGGGTGGGAAAGTCCATGTACCTGGATGATCTGGTCGTCAGGGAAAAGTATAGAAATCAAGGAATTGGCAAAGAGTTGTTAAACAAAATAATAGGTGAGGCCAAAGAAAATAATTGTAAAAGACTACGTTGGCAGGTGTTGGACTGGAATGAAAAAGCTATTGATTTATATACCCGTTTCGGGTGTGATATGGATGAAGAATGGTTGAATTGCGATTTAAGTTTTATTTAACGATATAAATTTTCAATCTATTCATTTTTTTTCTAAATTGTAGTATCGTTAATCATACAAATTATTTTATATGAAGAAATTTACATTCCTTTTAGCTTTGATAGGTGTTCTTTTTTCTTCCCTATCCTATGCTGGAAATGGTGACCTATTCACCTATGATAAAGAAAAAGTAAAAATGGAGATGGCAGATCTTGTTGCACTTGAGTCCATGGTTAGTCAGGACCAGACTGTTACTTATCAGGATCTTCAGGAAGTAAACAATCCGCTTGTTACCGGCTTGGACTATGGTTCAAACATGATGTTAGGTATGAGTTCCGGACCAATAATTCCTGCTTTCTGGTGGGGATGTTTATTTGGGCCAGTCGGTATTCTGGTAGTTTACCTTGTAGAAGATGACAGTTCACAAACCAAAAGTGCATTTTGGGGTTGTTTAGTTAATGTACTTATATCAGGAACAACTACTGGATTTTATTATGCTTTAGCTGCTGCAAACATGTAGATTCTGCTGCTTACATCCTATTGTTAATGATATACAGGTTTTTCGGATTGATGATAACATTATCCGGGAAACCTTTTTTTATAAGCATATTTTCATTATCCAAATAATTACTTATTCGTAATGCGTACCAAATTTTTAACCGTATCTACAATTTGCTTTTTAATTTTTGGGACCGGAATATTGACAGCACAGCATTATTATCGGATCAAGGCAGATTTTTCATTTAAATATGCGGGTTCAGAAGAAACCGGATCCAGTTTGGTTATGGGAACGGCCTATTATGATAAAATTGATAAAAAGATTACCTATCAGGTGCGGTTTCCAAAAGCAGAATATTGGGTTATGCAGGATACCAATATGTATAAATTTGCAAATGGCCAATTAATTGAGAAAAGCTTCATGGTCTCCCCTGTTGAAACCTCAATCTTCAATCTTGCCTTGCAAAGCACCATGAATAATTTTGCGCTTGAAAACTCTGCCTATTCCCTGAAAAGTGTTGAGGAAGATAAAGGAATGGTTATAGCCACCTGGTCACCTCCCAAAGTTAAGGGAAATGATAAAATAGGGGATGTTCTGATCGCAAATAAAAACGGATTACTGAGCGGAATAATTTTTAAGAATGCTGCGGGAGATGTGGTGGCCAAACAATTTTACGATGATTATGAGATGGTCAGCGGCATAAATTTCCCAAAGGAAGTGACTCAAATTGTAATCGCAAACGGGAAGGAAAGTTATCAGATAACGAATTATAAAAATATTGTAATTGATGAAAGTGGCAAAGATCATTTATATCGTTATCCTGTTCACTAGCTTTCAATCCATGCTTAGCGCACAGGAAAGTGATTATATTTCAAAACTAGGTAGTGCTTTTCAGGCACATCACCATCATTCCGATTATACTTCATATTTGCTGGACGCAGGAAATCCTGTTGAATTCATTTTTGCGGGTCTTTTTGTGAGTTATAAAGCCGTACTTTCCTCTCAGGATATGAATTCTTGTGTATTCACACCTTCGTGTTCTGTTTATGGAATTGAGTCGATTAAACAAAACGGCCTGATCCTGGGAGTTATCAATACTTTTGACCGATTAACCCGCTGTCATCCATTTGCGGGGAAAAATTATAAATTTGACGAAGAACAAAATAGGCTTTATGATCCGGTTAATTAATCTTTTAATAATTGTATTTATCCTCTCTCAATCCGGAATTTCTCAGGAAAGAGATTTATTCGATCAGGAAAATAGTCAGAAATTTGCTTCCTACCTTTATGAATCCGGACAATTTGAACTGGCATCAGAGGAATTTGAAAGGGTCGTATTTATGAACCCCAACGATTCTTTATCTATTCTCAGGCTCCTTAAAGCGTATAGAAATCAGAAGAAATATGGAATAGGCGTTCGACGTGCTTTTGAATTATTGCCTGAATCATCGGGATTGGATAATGAACTTTTTGATGAAATTTTCAGGTTAAGTTTGTTGGCAGGAGATTTTGAAAAAGGCACACAACTGCTTTCTGATCATAATAAACTCAATGAAGATGATCGACTTAATTATGAATTGAGTATACTTTTATTGCAAAAGGAAATTGAAGGCGCAAATGAAATTATTGAGAACGCGGGCCAGCAAAGTAATCCATTTTACAATCAACTCAGGAAAATGGCAAAGGCCCATGATGAAATTAAGTACAAAAACCCATATGTTGCTGGTGGAATGTCAGCAATTGTTCCCGGAATGGGAAAAATTTATAGTGGCGACTGGCAGGATGGATTAATCGCATTGCTTTTTGTGGGATCAAATGCCTGGCAAGCCTACCGTGGATTTTCAAAAGATGGAATCAAAAGTAATTATGGCTGGGTGTTTGGGTCGATTACAGCAGGATTTTGGTTGGGCAATATATATGGTAGCTATAAGTCTGCCCGAAAATTCAACAAAAAACAGAAAATCAGATATTATGAGTCGGTGGAGCGGACTGTTTTTAGTGGTATTTAGTCTTTCAATGCTTGTTTCGGTAAGCGGACAAAAAATTGAACAGTTAATTGAATATGCAGATTTTCAATTTGATCAGGGTATTTATAAAATTGCTGCCAGAGAATATCAGCGAGCTTTATTCTTTGGTTCCAAGGAAGAGGTTGGGAAGTTGAATATCAAAACTGGAGATTGTTATTTTGAAATGAATAGTTTTGACGAGGCTGAGAAATTTTACCGGTTTGCAGCAGGTTTGGAGATGGCGGATAGTCTTAAAAACGAAGCCATTTTGAAGAAGTCTTCTTGTAATCTGATGCTTGGCAACTATAATCTGGGGATTTTTGATTTGTTGAACCTCAATGCAGGAAATTTACCGGAAATACAGACAAAAAAGGATGTGTTATTGGCCATAGCTTATTTTGGTCTAGATGATTTTGACAAATCCAGGCATTATTTTGGAATATCATTGAGAGGACAAGACAGTTTGAAGAGGCAAAAATTAGATAGCCTTTTTAACAGTAAAAAGCTACACAGGCCAAACCCGGAACTTGCCTACTGGCTGAGCGTTGTATTGCCGGGTGCGGGACAATTTTATTCGGGAGATATCCGAAATGGTTCCAATTCTTTATTATTGATAGCTACTTTGATGACATTTGGGATCAGGATGGCTATAGTTCAGAGTCCGGCAGACGCAATTTTTACAATTCTTCCCTGGTATCAGCGATATTATATGGGAGGCTATAACAGTTCCCGTCAAATAGCTGAACGGAAAAGAGAAAACAACCGTGCGAAAATTTACAAGCAGGTTTTCGAAATGGTTTATTCCAAAAATAAATGAGAAGAAAGTTAAATTAAATTATTTTAGCTCATCTATATACCAACCGAATAGTTTAAAGAGTTAATATCAAATAAAGGTAAAGTAATGAAATACTGGTATCAGGCTATGATAATATTTATGGGTTTCCAATTAAATGCACAATTGGATGAGATACCTATTCTAAATCCGTCATTTGAAGGTGCGCCGGCTGCAGGAACTTATGAAAGGAATTTTCATCTGGGTTCCTGGTTTGATATTGCTCCATATTATTTCAGAGGTCAGACGCCGCCGGATGTTCAATCCGGTTCAATGGAATTTTTTGATGTCACGACGGAACCGGTTGAAGGGAATTCTTATCTGGGGATGGTTACCCGTCAAAATGAAACCTGGGAATTGGTCTCACAAAGACTTGTTAAACCTCTTGAAATGGGGAACTGTTACGAATTTAACATCTTTCTGGCCAGGTCTGAAACTTATTTCAGCAGAATGCTTTCTCAAGGGGATACTACAAAAAAATTAAATTTCAATCGTCCCATTGTACTTAGGATCTGGGGAGGAAGAAATGTCTATGAGAAGAGAGAATTGCTTGCAGAATCGGATGTGATCTCTCATTCTGATTGGAGAGCTTATCATTTTGAATTCAAAACCAAGCAAAAGCACGAATACCTCATTCTGGAGGCATTTTATAAAACGCCGACTTTATTGCCCTACAACGGGAATATTCTTTTAGACCATGCTTCAGGCGTAAAACAGATATTATGTCCGGGAGAGGAACTTGTAATTTCAGAAATTGAAACTGAAAACACCCTTGATAAATCACCAGTTGATGTTAATGCCCCCCCAAAACCGTCGGCACAATCCAAGTCAAATTCAGGCAACAGGCGTAAAAGTGCTGCCCAGGAAGTTGACAATAGTGTAAAGGAAACGAGTGAAAACGAACTCAGGATCTTAAAGGATCTTGATAAAGATAAAATAGTAGAGGGACAGATAATTAAGATAGAGCAATTATATTTTGATGCTGATAGTTCAAATTTTACTTCAGGGTCTTTTTATGTCCTGGATGAAATATATAATTTTCTGGTCAGCAATCCCCATATTGTAATTGAGATAGGTGGACACACAAATGGAGTTCCTGGCAAGCAATATTGCCAGACGCTTTCATTAAAACGGGCACGGGCTGTGGCTGGTTATTTATATCAAAAGGGAATTCTTGATTCCCGGATCATTTACAAAGGATATGGCAAGGAGCGACCAATTGCCTCAAACAGAACGATCATTGGGCGGCAAAAAAATCAACGGGTAGAGATAAAGATCCTGAAGGTAAAGTGACCTGTTAGGAAATATCCTTTCTATTAAATATCCTAAAGCTTGAAACAAACAATATGGCTGTGCATATTGCCAGTATTGCCATTTCTAAGCCGGTTCTGTCGTACCCAACCATTATTTTTTCAGGGTTGAAATAGCTAAAAAAGTTGAAATACTTCGTAAAAGCCAGTGAGTCCCAAAAATCACTAATAATATTTATAAAATAGAATACAAATGCGATTAAAGCACTCACTCTGACAGCTTTCGCAATGTCTTTGAACCAAACTGAGAAAAACAAAGCATAACTCATAATAAAAGCATGTAATAAAAATGAATTAAAATCAACGATCATCATTTTAGTCATCAGTTCCGGGTCTAGTTTGTGGAATAAATAGATGGCCAAAGTCGCTCCAAAGCTTGCGGATAAAGTCAAAATGACTAAAATGAATAAGGTAAAAACATATAAAACTGATATCAGAACTTTTCGGTCAAAAGGGTGGGCCAGAATAATCTCCATAATCCTGTTGTCAGAATTTGAACCGATATTTCGAGAGATCATACTGAATGAAATAAAGGTGGTTAGTGTTATTACGATCGGATGTTCAAGGCCAAATGCAATGGTTCCTTCAACTGAGATCTGGCTTAAAATGTCATCTCCAAATGAGTCAGTAAATTGAGCGGGCAATTGGCTGAGGAACATCTCCACCATAGGAGCTATTTCCAGTGTGCTGTTGAAATAGATCAATAACAATTGAACAGATGCGATAAAAATCATACTGAACAATATCAGTGGTCTGTTGCTTACCCAAATATATTTTATGAATGCAAGTATATCTGTTCTCATTGTGTTTTTTTCTTTTGGTTTTTATCATAGAAACTCAAAAAGATATCTTCCAGACTTGGCGCAGGAAGAATCAGGTCCTCAATCCGGAACCGGGCCAGTTGAGCAAAAAGTGAATTCAGTTCTCCTGTAATTCTGTATTCAAAAATATTTTGATTGTTTGAAATTAAATCTGCCCCTTGTAATTGAGGTGCTGCTGTGACATCCAAAGGTAATTTTAGGATCAGTTTTTTTGTGATCTTTTTTCTTAAAGATTCCAGGGATTCAAATCCAACTAGTTTTCCTTCCTTTACGATGGCAACTTTTTTGCAGATCTTTTCCACTTCAGGCAGATTGTGAGAAGAAAAGAATATGGTTGACCCCTCTGAATTCAAACCCAGTAATAGTTCATATAAAGCATCCTGCATCAGTGGATCCAGTCCTGTGCTGGGTTCATCGAGAATGATCAATTCCGGCCGGTGAGAAACAGCCTGGATAATTCCAAGTTTTTGTTTCATGCCTTGAGAATAGGCTCTGATTTTTTTGTTCAAATCTCTATCTGATAGTTCGAAAGTATCCAGAAGTATTGTGGGTTTTGAATAATTTATTTGCCTAAGGTTACTTGAGAATTTAAGAAATTCATTTCCGGTCATCCGGTCATAAGGAGAGAAATCTCCTGGCAGGTATCCCAGTCTTTTACGAATTTCCAAAGATGCATTTTTTACATCCTTACCAAAAATATGAACAGATCCGCCGCTTGGTTTGAGCAAGTCGAGCATCAGCCTGATGGTTGTTGTTTTACCAGCCCCGTTTGGTCCTAAAAATCCAAAGACTTCACCTTCTTTGATAGAAAAGTCAAGATTGCTGATTCCCACGTGTTTATCATACATTTTGCTTAGGGAAGAAAAGCGGATGATCTCATTGTTGTTCATATGAAAATAGTATCAGATTATTTCTATAATAACCATGAATGCAAAGATTTGTTTCAAATGCTGCCAATAAAAAAAGGCCGGATATTATCCGACCTTTTCTGTAATATTAATTATAGTTTCTCGAATCTGGCCTGAAAGAATCTCAGATAAGCGGGTTCGTACACCATCTTGAGTCCTTTTGCCTTGGATGCCCTGTCAAAGACCTCCTTTACGGATTCAGCGACAACGCCCATATGTGCCTGGGTGTAAACCCTTCTGGGTATGGTCATTCGTGTCAGCTCGAGTTTAGGATATTTGTGATCTCCTGTCTTTGGATCCCTTCCGGCGCTTACTACACCTCGTTCCATTATTCGCACTCCAGAGTCCAGATACAATTCAGTGGCGAGCACCTGAGCCGGAAATTGATCCTGAGGAAGATGCGGGTAAAATCCCTTTGCATCTAAAAACACAGCATGTCCTCCGAAAGGACGCACGATCGGGATTTCCCAGTTATCCAGCAATTTCCATAAGTATTTGATCTGACCAACTCGGGATCTGATATAATCATCTTCAATTGATTCCCGGATACCGATTGCCATAGCTTCCATATCTCTTCCGGCCATGCCACCATAGGTGTGCAGACCTTCATAAACCACAACCATATTTCGTAATGAGTCAAATACTTTGTAGTCGTTTACGGCGACCCAACCACCGATGTTGACCAGGTGGTCTTTTTTGCCACTCATCCAGGCTCCATCTGAATAGGAACAAAACTCTTTCAAAATACTGGCTACTGATCGGTTTGCGTAACCTTGTTCCCTGATCTGAATGAAATAAGAATTCTCAACGAGTCTGGTGGCATCCAGATAGATCAGAATCCCATGCTTGTCACAATAGGCTCTCAATTCTTTGATATTGGACATGCTAATAGGCTGTCCGCCGGCCATGTTAACTGTTCCTGCAACACTGATATATGCGATTTGATCTGCGCCATGTTCTTTTACTAATGCATCAACTTTGTCAATATCAACATTTCCCTTAAATGGGTGAGTGCTTTGCGGGTCGTGTGCTTCGTCAATGATCACATCGGCAAAAATTCCACCAGCAAGTTCCTGATGAAGTTTTGTAGTTGTGAAATACATGTTGCCGGGAACGAACTGACCTTTTTTGATCTGAACCTGACTCATAAGGTGTTCTGCCCCTCTTCCCTGGTGGGTGGGCACCAAATGTTCATAGCCATAAACTTCTTGAATGGTCTTCTCCAGATTGTAGAAATTAACACTACCAGCATATGATTCATCTCCCAGCATCATGCCGGCCCATTGGCGATCACTCATGGCACTTGTGCCAGAATCTGTTAATAAATCAATATAAACATCTTTTGATTTCAGCAAGAAAGTATTGTAACCTGCTTCTTTTGCGGCAGCTTCTCTTTCTTCCGGCGTGGTCATGGTGAGGGGTTCCACCATTTTGATCTTCCATGGTTCAGCCCAGGATCGTCTTCCGGACTGTTGTCCCATTGTTTTAAAATGACTCATAATTGTGTGTTTAGCACAGCGCTTATCAGCTGTTGGTGATAAAATAAATATCATCCAAAATAATGAAATCACTTGGTTCAAAGTGTGTTATGAAACGATTTTAAGGTAGATTATAATGATTAAAAATAAGAAAAAAGGGATAAGTTCTTGTGTTTTGGAGAGCTGAAATTCAATTGAGTTCAAAGCCTTTAACAAGGGATGAATCATCCACAAAAACGAATGTAAACAGATAAATATTTAAATACAAAGATGATTAAACTTTAGCTTCAGTAGCTTTTAGTTTTTCCATGTTTTCAGCGACCTGCAATGCTTCGATGATTTCTGTCAAATTACCATCTACAATTTTATTCAAACTGTATAAAGTCAGGTTGATCCGATGATCTGTAACCCTGTTTTGGGGGTAATTATACGTTCTGATTTTATCAGAACGGTCACCGGAACCGACCAGCGATTTTCTGGTCGCTTTTTGAGATGCCACCTCTCTTGCGCGCTGGGCATCCTGAATTTTCATGTATAGACGTTGCATCGCTATTTCTCTGTTTTTATGCTGGGATCTTGAATCCGTACTTTCAGCGACCTCTCCGGTAGGAATGTGTGTAAACCGAACACCCGATTCTGTTTTATTAACGTGCTGTCCACCCGCACCACTTGCCCTGAAGGTATCAACTCTCAGGTCATCTTTTTTGATGTTGATCTCTGCTTCTTCAAATTTTGGCATTACCACCACTGTTGCTGCAGATGTATGAACCCTACCCTGAGATTCTGTTTTTGGTACCCGTTGAACCCGGTGAGCACCAGATTCAAATTTAAGTTTGCCAAATACTTTATCGCCGGTTACTTCAAGCACCAGTTTATTAAAACCACCTGAAGTACCTTCATTTTCATACAATACCTCAAATTTGAATCCTTGTTCCTCAAAATATTTGCTGTACATACGGTAAAGGTCCCCCACAAATATACTGGCTTCATCCCCCCCTGTTCCTGATCGTATTTCGAAAATAACATCCTTTGAATCTTCCGGGTCAGTGGGTATAAGCATGAATTTAAGCTCCTCTTCCATTTCTGTTTGTCTGGGCAGCCATTCCTCTAGTTCTTCCTTGGCCATCTCGCTCATTTCCGGATCCGGATCATTCAGAAGCGCCTTTGCTTCTTTGATATTATTGATCAATGTTTCATATTCCTCAAATGCATCCAGCATGACCCCGAGTTCCTTATATTCCCTGTTGAATTTTTTATATTTCTCTAAATCTGATATAATATCCGGATTGGAAAGTTGTTCCTCAACAAAATGAAATTTTTCCCTTAATGCAACTGCCTTGTCCAACATGCTTTTTTGATTTTAGGCCACAAAGCTACAAAATGTAATTGAGCTGAATAATATAAATTTGTAAGCAGCCTTCGGATTTATTGTAGATTTTATTATTATTGGCAACCAGAATGCAATTCGTCTGGTTTAAAATCAAAAAAATGTATAATTACAATGTATGATTGGCTCAGCAGAAAATTATTTTCATAACAATGGGAATAATTGCATCCTGAAAATTTTGACTTTTTTATTTGATCTGTGTAATTTTAAATTTGAAATCTCTTAAAAGTCATAGGTTTAATAAGGGAAAGTGCTATTTTTTGTTGGCAAACTTTTCAAAATCAATAAAAACACTAATTTTGTGAACTTTTTAAACAAATTATCGATTCAGGTGGTTTGGAAGGTATAAACATTAACAATAATCATGTTCAAAGCAAAAAACAAGGAGAAGGCAAAAACTGCTATCTTAATATATACGGAGCAAACTCCAAACCAGGAAGTGCTAAAATTTGTTACCAATCGTAAATTTCATGATGGTGCAGCAGATTTTTCTGATAAAGCGCTAGCTCAGGAATGGTCTCCATTTGCAATGGCAATGTATGAATTGCCATATATTAAATCCATTTATATAAATAACAATTTTGTCAGTATTGAAAAGGAGTTTAATTATTCCTGGACAGAAATTATGCTTAAAGTAAAAGAGTTTGTAAAAGCATACCTGGCAGAAGGAAACACAATTGTAAAGGACGGCTATTCTGAAATGATAGAAGCTGAACGCGCGAAAAGGAGAGCGGATGGGAACGATGATGAAATCATTGAGCGAATCATTGAGATCATGGATCAACACATCAAACCTGGAATTGAAATGGATGGTGGAAATATCGAATTCATATCCTTTGAGGATGGAGTGTTAACCGTTTCGCTACTTGGTGCCTGTCGTACTTGTTCCTCAGCATCCGTTACGCTAACAGCAGGAGTTGAACGTATTATTAAGAGTATGGTTCCTGAGGTCAGTGAAGTGGTTCAGGATTTTGGATATTAAACAAATATTAAAAATATATTGATTTTCAGATGATTATGGCACTTTTTTCTATCTAATAGTCTATATTTGCCGACTTTAATGTAAAAAAGTAATTAATTATTAACAATCAGAGTTTGAAAATTTTATTTTTGCGCCATTATTAAAATAAAGAATTATGTCAACAGTAGCAGAAAAAGTTAAAGAAATAATCGTAGACAAATTAGGAGTAGACGAGTCAGAAGTTACAAATGATGCTAGCTTCACAAATGATTTGGGTGCTGATTCACTTGACACGGTTGAATTGATCATGGAATTCGAAAGAGAATTTGAACTATCTATTCCTGATGAAAAAGCAGAAGGTATTGCCACAGTTGGAATGGCGATAGAGTATATTGAAGCTGAAAAGAATGCTTAATATAATCTGTTTTTGAAAGTTCTGATTTTAGGATCAGATACAATGAAAAAAAACTAAAACCGCTGCCAGATAATGGTCGCGGTTTTTTTTATATCAATAAACAAGTTATGCAAAACATTTTAAAATTAAAGGGCTTCACACCCAAAATTGCCGAGAGCTGCTTTGTGGCAGAGAATGCCACGATCATAGGAGAAGTTGAGATTGGTAATAATTGTAGTATTTGGTATAATGCAATTATTCGGGGAGATGTCGGGGCCATTCGGATCGGTGATGATTGCAATGTGCAGGATGGTGCATTGCTGCATGCTACTTATGGTGTCTCAGAATGTGTTTTAGGGAAAAGAGTAAGTATCGGACACAATGCCATTATTCATGGTGCCATCATTAAGGATGATGTTTTGGTGGGAATGGGTGCTATCATTATGGATAATACAACCATAAATAGTCGCACGATCATAGCCGCCGGTACAGTCGTTCTCGCAAATCAAAATCTGGAAGGCGGATACATGTACGCTGGTAATCCGGCAAGGCAGGTAAAGAAAATTGAAGAGAGCAAGGCAGGTAAGTATATTGATCTGACCCCAACCGCTTATCAAAAATATGTTGAATGGTATAAAAAGGAAGGATATGGTCAGGACCTAACGGGACTGGAATAAGCTTATCTTGTAGTGCCATTTATTAAAAAGAATCCTCTTACTCAAAAGAGGGGAAACATGCTACTTTTGCCTGGTCAGATGCACTCCAGCGAGAATCAGGATTAAACTAATGATATATATAATATTGAATGGCTCTCCGTCCAGTATACCCCAGAACAAGGCAACCAGTGGGATGATATAGCTTACGGAAGAAGCAAAAACGGTATTGGTCCGTTGAAGTAATCTGAAAAAATACATCGTAGCAATCATCGTGGCAAAGATGGCCAACACTAAAACTGCTGAAAAGGACTTCCAAACATATGGGTTGGTTTGGAAAGTTTCCACAATGGAAGAATTCCATAAAATTACAAAAGAAAAGGGTCCGAAAAGCACAAACGAAACAGCAAGGATCAATAATGGCTTTGTGTCTTTAAAAAAGAACCTTACAGCATTTATGTTTAAAGCGTACAAGATGGTTGCTATTACGATCAGGCCAATATATATGATGCTCCCGTCGAAATTCATATTACCGGAATATGCGATCAGGATCGTACCTGCAAATCCGATGACAACGCCAAGTGTGTTTTTCCCATTCAGCTTTTGTCTGAAGAACCAGAGTGCAAGCAACAAAGTAAAAATTGGTGTGAGTGTATTCAAGACCCCGGCAAGACTACTGCTTACTTCGGTTTGTGCAAAAGAGAAAAGAAAAGGAGGTATGCCATTTCCCGCCAAGCCTACGAGCAAAAAATAGTGCCATTTTTTCCAATCAATCTTTTTGAAATAATAAATCACAATAGGGATAGAAATAATAGTTGATATTGCGATCCTTAAACTGGCAAGTTCAATTTCATTAAATGAGATCAGGGCTTTTTTTATCAGGATAAAAGAACTACCCCATACAATGCTCAGAAAGAGCAGAATGGTCCAGTCAACCCAGTTAGATATTTTGACAGATCTGTTCAAAGACAATAGACTTAATGTATTTTAAAATAAAGTAAAAGCTATTTTGTCAAACACTCATTCAAAATACTGAAAAAACAAATAGTTAACTGCTAAAATGAAAAGACTTAATAAAACATTAACTATAAAAAAAGCTATACAGATCATTCTGCATAGCTTTTTAATTACTGAATTGATTTTCAGTGAATGCGCAAATAAGTGTCAGATCATTCTTGTTCGTCTCCTTTTTTCTTTGAGGATTTCTTTTCGTCCTTAATGATATTTGCATCTTCAATTTTCTCTTTTCCCAGATAGGATGGCAGATCCATTCCAGCCATATTAAAGAGTTCATTCATCGGAGGAACGGATTTGTACAATCCGGAGATAAAATTCGAGGTGTTATTTCCTCCTTTTGCATCCTTTCCACCATTCTCCCATACCGTTACTTTATCTATCTTGATATTCTTGATAGCTTCCACCTGTGTTTTTACAAGTTCAGGTAATTTGTCAGCGATAAGCATCAGAACGGCATCCCGTGAATTTCCACCGGCAGCTTTTACGATCTGATCAAAACCATTGGCTTGCTTTTCGAGTACTTCATACAAACCTTTGGCTTCAGCCATCTTTTGTAATAGCAATGCATCTGCCATACCTTTGGCTTCACGTCTGGTTTTCTCTGCTTCCGCTTCAGCATTGATCTCAATTCTTCTCTTCGCAATTTCTGCCTGAACGATAATATCAGCTTCCTTTGTAGCCTTTTCTTTCAGAGCCCTGGCTATTTCGGCTTGTTGTTCTGCAGCGTAGGCAGACTCAAGCGCATTCGCAGCCTGGATTTTTTCTGCAGACATTGCTTTTTTAAGTGCTTCAGCCTCTTGTTCTCTTCTCGTTGCATTAGAATCTGCAATTCGTATTTTAGCCAGGTTTTCACCATCTATTGCATTTGCATGTGCTTTTGCTTCTCCGATTTGTGCCTGAGCTTCAGCCGCAGAAACCTGAATTCTCTGATCCTGTACTGCTTGTGCCTGACCAATTGCTCCATCCCTGTTTTTTTCAGCCACACTTTTCTTCGCGTCGTTGATCGCTTTTGCCGCAGCTTCCTTACCGAGGGCTTCAATATAGCCGGACTCATCCTGAATATCCGTTACGTTAACGTTGATTAGTGTCAGGCCGATCTTTCTGAGTTCTGCACCCACATTGCTGGAAACATTTGAAAGGAATTTGTCCCTGTCAGCGTTAATTTCTTCAATGTCCATCATGGCAACCACCAGTCGCAACTGACCAAATATGATGTCTTTTGCAATGTCACGAATCTCATTGGTCATTTTACCAAGAAGTCTTTCAGCGGCATTTGTCATAACTCCAGGTTCATTTGAAATGGCCACTGTAAATCGAGAGGGTACATTTACCCGGATATTCTGTTTACTCAATGCGCTTTTAAGGTCCACATCTATAGAAATCGGGGTCAGGTCCATGTATTCGTAGTCTTGGATCACCGGCCAAACAAAAGCGGCACCTCCGGCGATACAATTCGCTGAGCCACCTCCGGTTTTCCCATAGATCACGAGGATCTTATCAGATGGACATCTTCTATATCTTGAAACAAAGAAGAAAAGTAATGCAATAAAAAGGACAAGAAGTCCGAGGCCCGTAAATAAAAAAGTTTCCGTCATGATTGGTTCGATTATTTAATTGTTAGTTGAATTTTCATTGTTTTCTGTCACTTCGCCCACCAGTAAAATATTGTCATCAAATACTTTGAATATGTAAACAACAGTTCCGGTTTTAATTGTTGGACCATCAGTCATAGCATCCAGTTCCATTGAACTATTTTCAAATTGAACAGTGACTCTTCCTTTTCCACTTTGATTCGCGGGAATCGGGATATATACTTCTCCGTATTTCCCCAGTGCTTCGTCAATTTTGATCGTACCTTCTTCAGAGAGTTTGATCAATTGATATAAAATAATAGCAACAAAGAACATGGCGATCAAGCCAGAGATGGTTGCCAATATTGAAGCCATGGAGAGGGTGAGGTTGTTTGATAATGCGATCACGCCCACCCAGCCGAAAAAAGTGAAGAATGCTATAATGCTTCTCACTGAGAACAAAGTAAAACTTGGGTCCACATCATATCCGCTATGCATGTCCATATGACTTCCGTCCACATCGATATCCGAGTCAAAATCAAGACCGATCAGGCTGATCACGAATTGTATAGTAAATAAAATAGTGAAGATCACGGCAATCGCCCAAAAAACCTGTTCTGCACCTGACAAATGAAACCACCAATTATTGATAGATAGCATAATTAAATTTGTTTAAAACTTACAATAAAGTAAAGTAGGCAGAGAAGGAGCCCGATTCAAATTCAATCGACTAATCGTGTGAATTAATCGGTGAAAAGGGGGCGTATGGTATTAAATGTTGCGCGTTCGAGGTTTTTGAATAATAAATATTTAAAAAACAAAACTACTAAGTGATAAAAGACTAAATTGGCTTTATACTAAAAAATATTTAGTTAGAGTATACCTGGTATAACAATTTGAATCTTTTTAATTTTTTAGAATTTTAGTAGTCGATCACCGTTAATTATTTCTCGATATTTAAAAAGAATCTTATTAAGGGAATTATTGCTATTTATGGTAGGGACATGTTTTGTCACTTTATAATTTATATTATTTTCGCCCCTGAATGAAAAGAAAAGCTGTCATGAAAGAAATTAAGTTGTTCTCTGGGACTGCCACCCAAAGTTTGTCTAACGATATTGCTAAACATTTTGGTGAAGAACTCGGTGATCTGACCCGCTCAAAATTCAGTGATGGAGAGATGCAGGTTGTCTATACCTCTTCGATCCGGGGTGCTTATTTATATTTGATTCAGTCGACGTTTTCTCCGGGGGATAATTTATTGGAGTTGTTGCTGATGATCGATTCCGCAAAGAGAGCCTCTGCCGGATACATTACAGCGGTGATGCCTTATTTTGGTTATGCAAGACAAGACAGAAAGGATAAGCCCAGGGTTCCGATCTCATCAAAATTAGTCGCGAACCTGATTATGGCAGCTGGTGCTGACAGGGTGATGACGATGGATCTCCACGCACAGCAAATTCAGGGATTTTTTGATATACCAGTTGATCATCTAAAGGCGGAAGCCATTTTTATTCCTTATTTAGAGCAACAAAACATGGACAATGTAATTTTTGCAAGTCCGGATGTAGGGGGTGTTAAAAGAGCCAGGGTTTACGCGAAGTACTTTAAAAAGGAATTTGTTATTTGTGATAAGGAACGTATTGTTGCAAATGAAGTTTCGAATATTATCGTTATCGGAGACGTAAAGGGCAAGGATGTAATAATGGTGGATGATCTGATAGACACTGCCGGTACAATGACTAAAGCTGCGGACCAACTTATCGCGGAGGGGGCCAATAGTGTGCGAGCGATCTGTACGCACCCTGTTCTTTCCGGACCGGCCTATGAAAGGATAGAAGATTCTATGCTGGAAGAGCTAATTGTAACAGACACTATTCCGCTTAGGAAAGAATCCACTAAGATAAAAGTCATCTCATGTGCTAAGTTATTCTCTGATGCAATAGAATATGTGTATGATAATAAATCCATTCAATCCTTATTTATTGACTAATTCTGCTTTTTGAATTTATTTTAGACGGAAATTGATCATTAAATAACTAATTTTCTGGTTTTAATTTGATATTTGTAGCGAATTTTGGGTGTTTGATGCCAATTTCATGGCTGATAATTACCTAACCTTCATTTTGTTAATTTATTTTTATATTATTTATTAAAAAAGTTTACCTTTGCAATCCATTTTTAAATAAGAGATTTTATTATAATGAATGTAGTAAATTTGAAAGGAGCGGTAAGAAATGATTTTGGCAAACAGGCCACCAGAGATTCCAGGAGGGAAGGTAAAATTCCTTGTGTTATTTATGGAGGAGATGAAGTGATTCATTTTTCTGTTGACGGGCCAGATTCAAAACCATTGGTTTATACTTCGGATTTTAACGTAGTAGAGATAGAAATTGATGGTAAAACATACAAAACCGTGATAAAAGATATCCAATTTCATCCTGTAACTGAAAACGTTGAGCATATCGATTTTCAGGAATTGGTTGATGGAAGAAAGGTTAAAGTATTTATACCTGTAAAATTGACCGGAAGTTCAATTGGGGTTAAAGATGGTGGTTCACTTGTAACCGTAATGAGAAAATTACTGGTTAAAGCGGCTCCTGAACATTTAGTTTCAGAGATCGAAGGTGATATTACTAAACTGAACCTGAATCAGTCAATTTGTGTAAGAGATATGAAAATTCCTGCTGGAATTGAAATTCTGCAGGATCCGGGTTCACCCGTTGGTTCCGTTGAAGTTCCAAGAGCTCTTAAAAGTGCTGAAAGTGCTGCTGACCTTGGCGGTGATCCTTTACAGGATGCACCTGAAGAGGGAGCAGAAGATGCAGCTGAATAATATACTCCAAATTATTTGGATGAACCCTGACTTTATAAAAAGTCAGGGTTTTTTATTTTCACTCTTCTGAAATACTTTCAGAACAAGTCTTAATCAGTTTTGATTGATTATTACAGGAATGAGTTAGTCTACTTTGGATAAAGAAAAAATTACCGAAGGTTTTTGCCATACCTGAAATAAAGTGCAGACTGGAAAAATGCTCTGGCTGCTAAAAATCCAAGCAGGGCGATCCAAAGTGCCTGGGTTCCTGCCATTTCTCTGAAGCCAAAATACAATAAGAAATAAACGGCAAACGAAAGGAACATGCTGTTGCGCATGCTTTTTCCTGCTGTCAAACCTACAAAGATACCATCCCAGATATAACTTCCGAATCCGATCAAAGGTAGGATAATAATCCATAAATAATCTCTGGAAGTGGCAGCTTTAACCAATTCATCCTGCGTGAAGGCACCGATTAACTGATCTTTTCCAAGCCAGAAAATAAACGTAAATAACAAGCCCATCGCTCCACCCCAATAGAAGGAGTGCCAAATCGTTTTATCCAGCATTCTATCATTACCAGAACCAAAATATTTACCTGTCAGACTTTCGGCGGCAAAAGCAAATCCATCGATACCATAAGACATCCAGTTCAGAAACTGCAATAGTATAACACTGGATGCGAGCACCAATTCACCCGACTTTGAAGATTGGCTATAGAAAAATGCAAATACAAAAGACAGGCAAAGCGTTCTGATAAAAATATCTTTATTCAGTTTGAAAAAAGCAAAAAACTCTGATTTTACTAGAATGGCTTTGAATACGATTTGCTTTAGTAGAGCAGGGTATTTATGGAACAATAAAACAATTGCGAAAATTACACCAAGATATTGAGCGATGAGTGTACCGAAGGCAACCCCTTTTACCTCCATGCCGAAATGAAGAACGAGCAAGGCACTTAAAATAATATTGACAAGATTTAAAAATATGGTTATCCATAAAGGATACAAAGCGTTTTGCATCCCAAAATACCATCCCATCAATGAATAAAGGGCTAATGTTGCTGGGGCAGCAAGGATCCGGATGCTGAAATATTGCTCCACCAGATTCATGTGGTCTGGCGAAACATTCATTAATACTGAACCAATTTCCCAAAAGGGTTGCTGGATAAGGATCAAAATGAGTCCAATTGAGACAGCAGTTAGTAATGCCCTTCCAAGAACTACCCCCATTTCTTTTTCGTCTTTCCTTCCAAAACTCTGAGCGGTAAGGCCAGTCGTTCCCATTCTTAGAAATCCAAAATTCCAATATAGAAAATTAAAGATCATTGAGCCAATTCCGACTGCTCCCAAATGCAACCCCGATAAATGCCCCATCAAAATGGTGTCAACCGTTGATAACATGGGTACCGAAACATTGCTGATAATGTTTGGAATAGCCAGCCTCAGGATCTCTTTGTTCATGGACACAAATTACAAAGCTAATTCGGTATTAAAAAAGATATAGATCAATGTTGAAGACATGAATTTATTCTAATCAGGAATTGCATTTGAAATGACTGACAGATTTAATTTGATTTTGCCTTTTATCATTCGATCACTATCCTGACGTTTTTCTGTAATTCCAGATTGCAAGTGTATTGATGACAATTGCAAAAATGCTTATTTTGATGAATTGGCCCTGGACAGCATAGAAATCACTCCCTTTTAGTAAAACTTTTCTATTGACATCGATGAAATAAGAAACAGGATTGAACCAGGTTATTTTTTGGGCCCAGGCAGGCATGCTTTCGATAGGGGTAAATAACCCACTCATTAAAACAAAAATCATCAGAAAAAACCAGGACATGAACATTGCCTGTTGTTGTGTATTTGTGATCGTAGATAAAAGCATGCCCAAGCCTAGAACAGCAAGCAGATATAGGGTTGCAAAACTGAAAACGAGCCACAAACTTCCTACGATCGGAATGTCAAAAATCAATTTTCCAATAGTCAGGCCAAGCGCAAGTTCCACCAGACCCAGAATAAGGAAAGGACTTAGCTTGCCTATTATAAACTGATGTTTTTTAATTGGAGTAACATTGATTTGTTCAATTGTTCCCATTTCTTTTTCCCTGACAATATTGATGCCTGTGAAAAACATGCCTATGGCAGTTACGAGAATTACCAGGATTCCCGGTACCATGAAATTAGCATAATCCATTTCAGGATTAAACCAAAAAGATGATTTAGTTACAATTCCTGATTCCTGCACAGAGACGGGTAAATCAGTGCTTTCAACTATAATGTTCTGGTTGAAATCCTGTACGATATGTATTGCATAGCTGGTAGCCAATCCGGCTTTCATGCCATCTATTGCATTGGCTGAAATATGAACTTTAGCATTATTATCCCTCAAAATTGACTTTTCAAAGTCCTGCTGGATTTCCAGGTAAAGGTCTGCATTTCCATAAAGGATATTGTCATGCGCCTGTTTCTGAGAAGCCCCAACAGCAATTACGTTGAAATGGTCAGAAGTTTTAAATTTACTGATCAAGCGATTATTCAGGCTATTATTTTCATGATTGATGATGTGGATATTGATGTTTCGGATCTCAAAATCAGCGGCATTCGCCAGTATGATAAGTTGAACCAATGGCATCATGATCAGCATCGGCAACATGATTTTATGCCGGAATATCTGAATAAATTCTTTTCTTATAAGAAATAGTATTGTTTGCATAATTTTTATTCTAATCTGATCTTAAAGTTTTTGATACTTAAAACTATAAATGCAGTTGTCATAAACATAAGTATCAATGTTTCCTTCCAGAGGAAAGCGATTTCAGTACCTTTCAGCATGATATTTTTGATGATCACAATAAACCATCTTGCCGGAATAATATGAGAGATCCATTGCAATGGCCAAGGCATGCTTTCAATAGGGAAAATAAATCCCGATAGTAAAATGGTTGGTAGAAATAATCCAACCAATGAAATGATCATGGCTGTTTGCTGATTATTCGTCTTGGTTGAAATAAAAATACCAAGAGACAAAGAGGTGGCAATGAATAACAGACTTTCAAGTAACAGCAGAATCAGACTTCCCCTGATCGGAACCTTGAAAACGAGGTCACCAAGGATCAGGATCAGTAAGAGATCAATAAAAGAAAGTACGACGTAAGGAATAACCTTTCCGATCACCACAACTCCCGGTTTCAGGGGTGAAACCAATAACAATTCCATATTTCCGAATTCCTTCTCACGGGTCAATGCAATCGAAGTCATAAGCGCACAGATCAACATTAATATCACCGTAATAACACCGGGAACAAATAAGTATACACTTTTCAGACCCGGATTAAAGAGCATTTTGTTTTCAACTATAATTCGGGGACCATTGAATGTAGGGATGCCCTGCAATTCCATCTGATACCTGGTAAAAATTATTTCTGCATAATTTGCAAGAATGGAGGCGGTATTTGGATCACTTGCATCTGCCAGAATTTGAACTTCAGCTGTATTGTATTTTTGGAGGTTTTCACCAAAATTTTCCTGAAAGAGAATCCCGATTTTTGCGTCGCCTCGTTGAAAATTCTTTTCGATATCCCTTACGGTTTCAACATAGCTGAATACATTAAAATAACCAG